>Ga0272443_10003857_pt1 | contig 17139 bp, 17 predicted proteins | sample SSMAcet12_FD_193581 | JGI IMG/M metagenome (GOLD analysis project Ga0272443, IMG submission 193581) | Marine sediment archaeal communities from Little Sippewissett salt marsh, Falmouth, MA, United States - SSM-Acet-12 | ecosystem: Environmental > Aquatic > Marine > Wetlands > Sediment ... | reverse complement strand
AGACGGGTTGGGAGGATTTGCGTACCACCGCTTCAGCGGTGGAACCCATTAAACCACCACCCGTGAGAGGATAATGTTCACCCTTCTGGGCTAGGATGATGATGTCCGCCTTTTCTCCCTCCGCGACGATCATTGAATCCACGATGCCCGTGACTTTCTTCAGTGTCGGTATGATACCGGCCGCGCGGCATCGCGTGTCGACATCGTTGAGGATGGCATCGGCACGTTCATCGACGCCCTTTTCGATGAGCGTGAGAAATTCCTGGGACGGCGCGAGACCCATAAATCCGGATATGTCGTCGAAAAGAGGTCCCTCAATAATCTTTATATCAACGACATAAAGGCCGATCAGGGACACCGATAACCGATGAGCCAGAAAGATGCCGTATTCGAGCGCGGTACCGCTGTTTTCCGATCCGTCTGTTGCAACGAGGATGTTTTTCATACACGTCCCCCTGTCTTTGATAGGGATGTCACGCCATGATAAATCCACGCCGGGCATATCTACTTTTTTCGGAGCATGTCATTCGTCTGCTCACACGGAAATCCGGCTTCCGGGTACAAGCGGTGAAAATTGAACGTGTTCCGCATGCCGAAGCACGGAAGAAACAAACGATTCAGCGTCTTCTGCGGTCGCTTTATTCCGCACCTGTGGGAATCAGGCACATGAAACGAAACAGTCCGTCACCCTTGTTGATCAGGCAGTGTTTTTCACTTGGCGGTATGAACACCGTGTCACCCACCGCAATGGGTTTCTCAGTGCCGTTTACGTCTTTTACCGCCGCTTTTCCTTCAAGGACGAATACCTCATGTTCCCAGGGATGCTCATGATACGGCGTGGAATGTCCCTGATCCACATCAAAAATGCGCATGATGAAATTCGGTGCGCCTTCCTTCTCGCCGATAACGATGCGTCGTTTGACGCCCTCCATCAGTTGAACCGATTCTACCTCTTGGAAATTCTGAACAACCATTTACTACTCCTTTGCTGCTTCCGCCGCGTCGAACCGTCGGCGTGAAGGATATTGTTTGTATTTTAAGGACAGTTTGACCATGTCCATAATTGTCTCCGCTTTGATGTACTGTGTATTGATGATGAGATCGTAGTAAGTCGGATCGTCAATGTCGACGTGAAAGTGCTCTCTGATATACGCCCGGCTGTCAGCTTCACGCTTCGTGATCATGTGTTCTGCCTCTTCAGGTGAAACGTTATCCTGTTTCACAACCGTTTCGATGCGAAAGGGAAGGGGGGCGACAAAACGGATTCGCAGCACTTCATCGGCAGGAACCAGGTGCTGAGCACCGCGGCCGATGATAACGGCGTTTCCGTGTTCCACAATGGTTCCGATGACTTTCGTGAGATGTGTCCGGTACTTGTCGGGCCACAGGTAACGCGTAGTTTTCAGGATCTGGATCCAGTTTTCCAGCGAACTCCGCATCCGTTCATCGAGAGTGGCAACGACCCGCTCGCTCATATGAATGCTGTTCGCGACCGACTGAATGATTTCACGGTCAAAAATATCCATCCCCAGTTCTTCGGCGATCTCCTCCGCCAGATTTCTCCCGTTGCTTCCCATCTGCCGTGATATGGTTATAATCGGCTTCGGCTTTTCCTGTTTCCTCCGTCGATCGTGTGCCTGCTGCCATTTCTGAATTTGTTCTTCGATGATTTTCTCTTTGGTCTTCGCTGATCCCGGTGCTGTGGACGGTTTCTTCATGATGCCTCCTTGTCGCTCAATACCCTGCGAGTGATACGGCAGAGGGACGGCGATTCTTTTTCTCCATGCCTTAACTCTAGTATAGGATGGCTGATTTTGTCAACGATTTTGGCGTACTGGTTTTCCCAATCCCTCCGTACGCGCCGGGGATGGAATACCATAGGTGTCCTGCGCTCCCGGGTACGTGGCGCTCGATATATTGTAAAACGATGATTGACCATTTTCACGACGCGGGTTTTCAACAGACACAGTCGCCTGTTGCGGAACCGAAGAACATTATTCCCTTGAATATCGCCGTTATTTCGATTAAAAATGAGCAGGTAACAAAACCATCGTGATACGAGGGAGGGGGTAAGATAATGAACCCCGGAGAGACGACAACCGAAAAGCTGTCGTCTCGGTTTTATGCTCGGGCGTTACGTGGTGATAAAATGTATGACGTTATTGTGATCGGTGGGGGACCGTCGGGTTCAACGGCGGCTCGTGTTTCAGCCCGCAACGGGTTAACTACGCTTCTTGTCGAGAAAGAACAATTTCCCCGGTACAAGCCCTGTGGCGGAGGGATTCCCGAACGGATATTCGACATCTGTGATTGCTCCATACCACCGTCTCTGTGTGAGAACGATATTTTCGGGGTCCGCCTCGAGTGTGGGTCGGAAAGATTCGAACAACGGTGTGACCGACGCATTGGCGTCCTCGTCTCACGGGCGGAATTTGATGATTATCTCCTGCAACAAACGGCAGCGGCCGGCACGGTGGTCCATTGCGAAGAACGGGTCACAGACGTCGTGGAGGACGGGCCGTCGGTGACGGTTCGCACGAATAAAAGTACCTACAGGGCACGGTTCGCCGTCATCGCCGAGGGGGCACAGGGCGTGTTGAAGCGGCGGGTAGACGAGAGTGCTCGTTCACGTGACGTGAATGGGTTCTGCCTGACGACGGAGATAGATTCATCCCGTTCAGGAATGACGGACCGTCGCCGCGATGTCATCACCATTACGCTCGGTATTGTTCCTCACGGCTATGGATGGGTTTTCCCCCACAATGGGTTTTATTCCGTGGGTATCGGGTTTTTTCTGCCGGGGGTCTTGAAGGAACCGAAACCGATACTGAGACACTATCTCAAGCATTCCGGGTTCCCAGAAAAAATTCGCATGCGCGGCCATGCCATACCCCGAGGCGGCCTCCGCCGGCGTCTTGTCTCCTCCCGATTGCTTCTCACGGGTGATGCCGCCGGGTTCGTGGACCCCCTGACGGGTGAAGGCATTTATTATGCCGTCTATTCCGGCCGGACGGCAGGTGAAGTCATTACGTCCGTCCTTGACGGAAACGGAGAAACAGGCCATCTGGCTTCCTACCTGTCTCTGGCGAGACGCCGCTTTACGCGCAAGCTGTGGTGCTCCCGTATTGCCGCCGATCTTTTGTACCGGATGCCGGAACGCAGTTTCCGCCTTGCCGCGTCGCGGAACGGATTTTTCGATTTGTTGCTCACCGCACACAGCATGAAAAGCAATTACGGAAGCTTTCTGAGTAAGTTATTTCCCTTCTATTTCCGTTCTTTTTTGGCCCGGTGACCGTCGACCGTGCCGCTTCCTCGGTGGGCCCGTTGTTGGTGATTGACCTCACGTTCATGATGTGTGTTCTCAGTGCATCACAATTCCGGCATAGAAGTGATACCGGTCGTGGCAGGCTGTGCGCGCAAGGCTGCATTTTCGGCATATTGTCAACTTATTTCACTATATCGGTTGACATATGGGGAAAAGGGTGGTAGTCCGGCGCGTGCAATCTAACGAGGAGGCTCATGACACGGCGAGAAGAAATACTGTCTGTCCTCAAGGCATCAGTAGGGCAGTGGATTTCCGGTGAAGAGATCAGCATGAGGATGACTGTGAGCCGGACGGCGATCTGGAAGCACATCACCGCACTCCGTCACGAGGGCTATATTATCCGGTCGTCACCGCGAAAGGGATACCGTCTCGATGAAACGCCCGACAGGCCGACGGCACAGGAAATCGCCGACGGTTTGTCCACGTCGGTGATGGGGAAAGGGTCAATTTATTATTATAAAGGGCTCGATTCGACAAATAATCGTGCTAGGGAACTTGCCATCGAGGGTGCCGGTGAAGGGACTGTGGTCATCGCCGAGATGCAGACGGCAGGTAGAGGCAGGCGACGGCGGTCGTGGCACTCAATCCCCATGAAAGGACTGTACTTTTCCCTCCTGTTGAGGCCCGACATACCGCCCGCGGACATTACCGTCATGTTTATGCTGTCCTCTCTCGCGCTTGCTGAATCGCTGGAAGCCGAATCCGGTCTTTCCGTGTCCATTAAATGGCCAAACGATATCATGGTCGGTCGTAAAAAAGTGGGCGGCATTCTCACGGAGATCGGAGCCGGTATGGATACGGTGGACTATGTCGTCGTGGGATGCGGTATCAATGTCAATCATGAACCGATGGATTTTCCACCGATCGTGCGTGATACGGCCACCTCTCTTTACATGGAAACAGGGCGGTTTCAGTCGCGGGTCTGCCTGGTACGGGATTTCCTGGAGCGCTTTGAACGATATTACTCGCTCGTGAGGGAACGCGATTTTTCGGCCCTCATAGCACGGTGGCGCTGCTTCGAGAATGTCGTCGGATGCCGGGTCCGGGTGGATATGGTGACGGAAAGTTCTGAGGGACGGGTAATTGACATTGATGAGAAAGGCGCCCTGATCATCGAGGACAGGCATCGCAGGCGGCACCGCATCATGTCTGGCGATCTCGAATTTATCGGAAAAAGACCGAAGATGGGAGATTAATATGAACGGAATTATAATCGGAACCTTTTTTACGGGGATGATTGTCATCGGTATAATGAGTATCAAGAGGATAAAAGGTTCCATGAGCTATTTTGTGGCCGATCGCAAGGGGAACACGGCGGTCATCGCAGGATCGCTCCTTGCAACGATGGTGGGAGGGTCCATGACCATGGGGCTTGCCGGTCTGGGATACAGCAAAGGACTCGTCGGGGCCTGGTGGATGCTCGTCGGTGTCATCGGGCTTCTTGTTCTTGCTTTCTGGCTTGCCGGTAAGGTACGGAAGACGGCGGTCTTCACGTTGCCGGAGCTGCTTGTCAAGCAGTACGGCGGAAATACGACGCGGATCATCGCCTCTCTTCTCATTTCCATGGCATGGCTGGGTATCGTGGCGGCACAGATCATCGCTGCGGGAAAGATCATGTCCATCATCTGGCCGGGACACCTGAACACATTCATGGTTCTTGCCGCCGCCATCTTTATCGGATACACCGTTCTGGGCGGGCAGTATTCAATCCTGAGAACAGATTTCATACAGGCGACGTGCATTGTGGCCGGTATCGTTGCCTGTGTCTGGATCAGTATTTCGGCGACGGGCGGTGTGGAGAATCTCATGAACCAGTTGCCGGAAGGTCATCGTGCCTTTCCTTTTTCGGCCGCCTTTACCGTGACTGATTTTCTACTCTTTCTCTTTTTCGTGGGGGCCACGTTTCTCGTGGGACCCGACATCTATTCGCGGATTCTCTGCGCGGAGAGCCCGGAAGTTGCAAAACGGGCGGTTATCATCGCAGCGCTCACCATGATTCCCCTGGCATTTCTCATCACGTTCATTGGTATCGCTGCACGGGTCCTTCTGCCCGATATACAGGCGGAAAGTTCCTTTCCGGCCCTCGTCATGAGCATTCTGCCTGCGGGCGTCAACGGGCTCATGATTGCCACGCTTCTCGCCGCCGTTATGTCGTCAGCCGATACCTGTCTATTGACGACGAGCACCATCGTTACCACGGATATTATTAATCCCCTCTTCAAATCACGGCTCAGCGACAGATCAATACTTGCCGTTTCCCGGTCGGCTGTGATAGTCATCGGTCTGATCTCGTTGGTAATTGCTCTGTTGCTGCGGGGCGTCATTGCATCGCTGCTTCTCGGATATACCGTGTACTCGGGCGGATTGGTGGTGCCCGTGCTGTTCGGTTTCTATCGAGAGAGGTTCCGCTTGAACACAGTGGGAGCCGTGGCGTCGATTATCGGTGGTGGCGGTTTGGCGCTGGTGTTGAAACTGACGGGTCACAACGATTTGCTATTGATAACGCTCCCTGCCTCGGCATTTTTGCTTTTTGCCGGCAGTTTCGCCGGGCGTGGACGATGGAGCGGAAAGGAGAAATATGGAACGGAGTACAATCCAACGGCATAAGTGGTGCTGCATATGACACAGCCGTGGATGTGGGTTGATAGCCCAGAGGTTTGCGATGCGGTTTGCACGGACATCGAGCGGTCACGATGTGTCGCTCTCGATACGGAATACGACTCATTCCGTTACTTTCACGGCAAGCTCTGCCTTGTCCAACTCAGTACAGAGGACATGACGTACCTTTTCGATCCCTTCGAATGCGCGGCTCATCTTTCCCCGCTGAAAAAATATTTTAGTGATGGCGGTATTCAAACGGTCCTTCATGCGGGCGACAATGACGTGAGACTGCTGCACCGCGATTACGGGTTCACCTTTCATAACGTGTTCGATACGCACCGGGCGGCGGAGGTTCTGGGCTGTCCCCGACTTGCTCTCGCGACGGTTATCGAGACCTATCTGGGTGTATCCGTCCCGAAGCCGAAGAAGCTTCAGCGGTCATGCTGGGATTGTCGTCCTCTCAGTGAGGAACAAATAGACTATGCCGTCAAGGATACGCGCTACCTTATTGAGCTGTCCCGCCGTCTCAGCGCGGAATTGCGGAAGGAAAATCGTGAGGAGGAAGCGCAACATGCGTTCCGTCTTGTCGCCGAGGCGCGATGGCAGCCGAAGCGTTTCGATAGGCGAGGATATCTCCGTGTGAAGGGTATTGATCGCCTCGACACTGAAGGGCGCGAACGCCTGTCACGCCTGTACGCCTGGCGCTTTCGGTATGCGAAACAGACGAACCGGGCCCTCTTTATGATACTGTCCGACACGGAAATGATCGATCTGTCGGAAAAAACCGTCGATTCCATCGCCGCGATGCGGAAACGGGGACTACTTTCGGAGAAAAAAATCACTGCCTTCGGCGCCGATGTGGTTGCGACAATGAATTCCGATTCCAATTAGTGAACGGTCTTCCCTGAAAATTGATTAGCAGGCGATGCCGTGTCGGTACCGTCGGTTCAGGCATCGTCACCTCAGAATAAAAGCTTATTACATTCCTGTCATAAAAAGCCCCGGAGTTTGTTGCCCCGGGGCTCTCTTTCGATTCTTAAAATCGGTGGTAATGTTTTAGTAAAAGACCTCGATCATCGAAGCATGGTCAGGAACAGACCGGCAGCTGTTGCCGTTCCGATAGTCCCGGCCACGTTTGGTCCCATGGCATGCATGAGAATGAAGTTTCGTTTGTCTGCTTCGCGTGCCACCGTCTGGGCGACACGGGAAGCCATGGGTACTGCCGACACTCCCGCCGAACCGATGAGTGGGTTGATCTTTTTGTCGGCAGGCAGGAAGAGATTCATGAGCTTTGCAAGCATAAGACCCGCCGCCGTGCTGAACATGAAGGCGATGCAACCCAGGAAGAAGATGAAAAGAGATTCCTTTTTCAGAAAGACGTGGGCAGGCATGGTCGCACCAACACAAAGTCCCAGAAAGATCGTCACGATATTGATGAGTGCGTTCTGTGCCACGTTACTGAGTCGCTCGACGACACCACACTCCTTGAAGAGATTTCCCACCATGATCATACCCACAAGCGGTGCTGAGTCAGGCACGAGCAAAACGATAACGATCGTTGCCACCAGCGGGAAACCGATTTTTTCCAGTCTCGAAGGCGTGCGCAGTGACTTCATCTTGATCTTCCGCTCCGCTTCGGAGGTGAGCAGCCTCATAATCGGCGGCTGAATGATCGGCACGAGCGCCATGTACGAATAAGCAGCCACGGCCGTCGCTCCGAGGAGATGCGGTGCCAGCTGCGATGTCAGGAAGATCGTTGTCGGACCGTCGGCACCGCCGATGATTCCGATCGAGGCGGCTTCCTGCATGTTGAAACCGAGAAGCAGCGAGCCGAAGAATGTGACATACACGCCGAACTGGGCGGCCGCACCGAGAAGCAGTGTTTTCGGATTCGAAATGAGCGGCGCGAAGTCCGTCATGGCACCGACACCCATGAAGATAATCGGCGGAATCAGGTCCCATTTGTCGATGGAGAAGTGATAGAAGACCCAGAGAAAATGGTTTTCCTCCATCAGGTTCGCCAAGGGCAGATTTGTTAACAGAATACCAAAACCGATCGGCACGAGGAGAAGAGGCTCATAGTTTTTCGTGATTGCAAGGGTGATAAACGTGAGGCCAATTATCCACATGATGATATTGCCGAAGGTCAGGTTTACAAAACCCATACCGTTAAATAATAGTTGTAAGACTTCCATTTTCACTCCTCTGATTGTTACGCTTTTTGTTCTTCTTTCGGTTTCTCAATAGCTTTAATGACATTTCGAGATATTAAAGAGTAAAGCATCGTCGAAGTCATCAGGAGTACCAAGCCGACGAATACGCCACCGAACCCTACGGCGAATACCAGAAGAGCTTGTCCCCATGTCCATTCAGCTGTTCCCATATAAACCCCCTATTTTACTGATTTTGTTTGGATGTATGTACATGCGCACAGGCCACGCTGCACAATTATCCCGGTTTATTACCATATTCAAATGAGAAATCAAATAAAAAAGCAAAAAATTTATATGAATTATTGAGAACAAAAGTTTTGAGATAAAAAGGGCTTAGTCTCGTAATACTCTACAGGAAGGGGCCACTTTCATATCATTGGAGAAGGGAGAAGGCACACGCAATAAAACGCCCGTCGTGACTGAGACTGATATCCCACGGTGCCCGGTACCCGTCGATGAGGAGCGCGGGGGGCAGCAGTCCTCGTGATCCCTTTTCACGGACGATCCGACATCGATCTGACTTGATACGAAAGACGGTGGCACAGCGACGTATAAGGAGATCGCGTACCGCTGTTGACGGGTCGGTGTCGGTTATCATATCTACGGCGCCCGCGGTCCCGATCACTGCTTCTCCGTCGCCGGCGACGCAGTGAATATAAGACGGCGTCGCCTCTATTGTGACGGCAACGCTGCCGAACGGTGTGTGGACGACTCCCTTTTGCGCGTTTCCCGTTCGTCCTTTCAGGTGGACCTCGTAACGCAGCGGGGCGGAGGGTACGGTATCATCTCTTTTGACGGCTACTTTATAGGCAGCTTCCTTCGCCGACCAGAATGTCCAGAGACGACGGTCGTCATCGACGCAAGCGCCCGTGAGCGATGCCCGCTCGTGGCAGCACAGGACTCGGTCAAGAAAGCGCGAGTCCCGGCTCTTCCCCATTGCATGAGGAGTTGTGAGATCGACGATGTCGTTTCCAATATGTGTCAAAGTACTGTCTCTCCAGGTAGGCGAGATGCTCAACGATTTGTCGTGAACATTCGCGATGGGCCTTGAGGCCGGTGAGATGGGTTTCCGGTTTCAGTGCATCCATGAGCACGGTGAACCGTTCCCCGTAGCGGGGAACGGAACTGTACGATTTCTGACCGTCGCCGCGCATATACAGACACAGAACACGGCTGTCCGGCACCTCGGCGAGAAAGCGGCCCACACCGTAGGAAAATCCGCTCACGTTGACGCACCCCGTGCGTGAGCGAGTCCCTTCGGGGAAAATCATCATCGGTTCACTTCTCTTCAGGAGGTGGATGCAGACATTCAACGTTTCCTTCATTTCACTTCGGTCACCGCCGCGACTGATGGGAATGCACTTTCCCAGATAACAGAGTATGCGGAGAATAATATGTGAATAAAAATTGGCCTTTTCGGGCAGGTTCCAAGGCAATGACCGATAGTACCGGATGTAATGGTGCATGGGTGCCATGGCGTAGATGAGAAGAATGGAATCAATCATGGTCAAATGATTGGCGCAAACAATCCATGGACCCTCATGTTCCGCCAGCGTCCGTTGGATTTGGTTACGCACTTCTTGGAGGTTATGAATGCGGTAACGCATCAGTTTCAGGGCGAGAAAAATCACGGGAGCGATTACAAGAGTGCACAGGCGTCCCGAGTAATATTGGATATAAAGAAATATCAGAGTTTTTCGCTTCATGCGGTGAGTACCGTTCGTGATATGTGGAAGGTATCAGCAGAAATGGGCGGGCAAACAATCCATGCCTGTTTCCCCGCCCGCTGTGGTCGTTACGCAACCTTTTGTTTGATCGCCGTGACGGCGTCGCCGATGGTGCGAATGTTGTCCGCTTCATCGTCATCGATTTCAATGTCGAAGGTGTCTTCACACTTGATGATGACGTCGACGAGGCGCGCCGAATTTACTTTTAGGTCCTCAAGGATGTGCGTCTCCATCGCTGCGTTCTCGAGGAGTGATGTATCCTTGACATAGGGCTGTAAAATCTTGATCATTTCCTTGAAAATTGCGTTTTCGTCCATTGTGTTTCTCCTTATTTTGTTCTCTTTTTTTACGTTTCGTAACGGGGGGACCACAGCAAGAGTTCTCTATGACGCCGCCGTTTCGTTCCACTTCTTAAAGACAATACAACTGTTCACATCACCGAAGCCGAAGCACGCCTTGATCATGATGTTCAGTGACGGGAACTCCATGACGGTGCGGGGGATGCTTTTGTCATAAGGCGCAATGTCCGGATGAATGTCTTCACAGTTCATCGACGGATGCAGGAATCCCTTGTACAGCTGAAGCGCCGTGGCGACGGCTTCGATAGCACCCGCCGCGCCGAGGCAGTGTCCGACCATCGATTTTGTCGAATTGATGTAGGGGAATTCATGGGGTGTCACGTCGAGTGCGCACCGCCAGTTTTCGATCTCGTGCGGATCGGCATACGTTGCCGTGAGATGGCCGTTGATGGCGTCGATATCGCCCGTCGTGATACCCGCGTCGTTCATAGCTGCCGTGATGCACCGCTGAACACCTTCAGGATTGGGTGCGGTCATGGAACCACCGTTTCTTTGGCCTCCCGAATTGAGAGCGACGCCGGTGATTTCCGCGTAGATTCGCGCGTTCCTCGCGCGCGCCGTTTCCAGATCTTCAATGATTAGGATACCGCTGCCCGCACCAGGGACAAATCCGTTGGCCGATGCGCTCATGGGACGCGACGCCTGTTCCGGCTCGTCATTGTATTTTCGGGCGATGACACGCATGGCGTCGAACCCTCCCCAGATATGCGGTGACGCGCCTTCGGAGCCGCCGGCCACCATGCGTTTCGCGTATCCGTTCCGTATCATCCTCACGGCATCGGCAATGGCTTCGGTGCCGGTGCTGCAGGCAGCCGAATTGGAGGTCACCTGACCGCCGAGACCGAGAAGACCGCCCACCCGTGCGCTCGGGCCGCTGTTCATGACCTGTTCCACGATGCGGCTTCCCATGCGACGCACACGTCCTTCGCCGATCATGGGAACGACTTTCTCGGCGATTGTGTCCATACCGCCGATACCGCACCCGATAACGGCACCCGTGTCCCAGTCGACAGGGCTGTCGTCCTCCGGCAGGGGGAATCCCGCATCCTGCCAGGCGTCGACGGCGGCTACCGAGGCATAGCCGATATTATCGTTTAAGGACATGAGTTTTTCGTGGTCGAAATAACTCTTGCGGACTTCCTCGAACCCTTCCAGAAGACCACCTACCTGGCAGCCGAAATTCAGTTCCTTGAGCCGGGGGAAAAAACGGATACCTGATTTCCCTTCCCGGAGGGCGCATTCAAAGTCATCCAATCCGTGTGCATTCGGAGCCACGATACCCATCCCGGTAATGACAATTCTTTTTTTATTCATGTAGAACAACTCCTCTGCCTGTCAGTACGCCCGAGCACACGTGATCACCGTTTACCCGTTCGATACTCACCTGCGTTTTCAAATTTCCTCTTCTGAAATATATTTTTTCTCCCTGTATAACGATTTCTTCGCCGGGAGAGACGATACCGGCGAATTCCACATTGTCCACCATTGCAAAGAGCGTGACGTATTTCCTGATGTCATTAATCGTGTTTCCCTGGTGTAGAAGGGTATACAAACCAAGACCGACAACACCCGTCTGGGCCATAGCCTCGATGAGAATGACGCCGGGTGTGATCGGCTGGTCGGGAAAGTGTCCCTGGTAAAAAAACTCGTCCTCGCGGAATCGGTAACGGCCCGTGATGCGATCTTCATTGAGGGCGGTGATTTTATCGATGAAGCGAAAGGGACGCTTCTGTGGAATCAGGTCCAGAACAGTGTTTCGTGTATCCGCATCAGCCGCCATAGAGACCTCCGTTCACGTGGATGACCGTACCATTGATGTAACTGCTGCCCCGCCCGGCCAGGAAGGCGACGACGGAGGCGATTTCGCCGGAGTGTCCCATGCGTCCCAATGGTATGGCCGCAAGGTATTTTTCCGTTACCTCCGCGGGCAGTTCAGCCGTCATACCCGTTTCGATGAACCCCGGTGCGACGGAATTAACGAGGATGTTTCTGCCTGCCAGTTCCTTGGCGAGAGATCGTGTCATCGCGTCGAGGGCGGCCTTTTCCATAGTATAGGGCATCTGACCGGCATTTCCCGTGTGCCCCACGACGCTTGAAATATTAATGATGCGTCCGCCGTTCGCCCGCAGCATAAAGAGCCGCAGAATTCGTTTCGTGAGATACCAGGAGCCGCGGAGAGGCCGACGCTGGGCATCAAATTCATCGATCTTCATGGAAATGATATCGGCGTTGATCGACATGCCCGCGTTATTGACAAGGACGTCCACTCGACCCTCGTTTGCCTTGATGGTCTTCACCATGCCGTCGATATCGTCGATATCGTTCAGGTCCGCCTGCAGGGTGAAGGAGTCGCCGATTTCCTCGGCGAGCGTGCGGGCATCCGCCTCGCTCCTGCGGTAGTGAATGCCTACGCGGAATCCCTCATCGGCCAGCGCCCGGGCACAGGCCGCCCCGATACCCCGTCCCGCTCCGGTGACGAGGGCGACTGGTTTCCCCGTGTTCTGTGGTGATCCGTGTTTATCGTTCATCATACGCCTTTCTTACGACCGTTCTTTACTCTCGGTGATGGTACCGCCCCGTGAATTTCGTGAGGGATGGGGGTAATCCGCGTAAGTAATGCCTTTGAAAACACCTGTGCGGGCCCGCTCGATCGTCATGATTTGTTCGTCGTCGACGAAAACGGTGCCGTCACCGAGGGCGATGGATGCTCCGGCGTCCTTGAGTTCTGAATAGCGGCGGATGGTGATTTCATAGCGTACTACCCTGTTATAGGGGCGAATCTGCCCGTTGAAGACGACATTTTCACAACCCAGCGCCCTGCCCGCGCCGCAGGCTCCGTGCCACACGCAGTAAAAGCCAAGAAGTTGCCAGACGGCGTCCACACAAAGACAGCCCGGCTGAACGGGATCGCCCGGCATGTGACACTGAAAATACCACGCATCCAGGGCGATGTCCTGCTCGGCGATGATGATGCCACCCCGCTTCTCCCGCGTGATGGAGGTGATCCGATCCACCATCAGGAAGGGCGGTGCCGGCAGCCGGGCATCGAAGTCCTGTGGGGGGTCGTCGACGAGCCGTCCGTATGCGAAGGCGAGCAGCTCCGATTTGTCAAAGGAATTTTTGTCGATAAATGTCGAATAATTCATCACGTTGGTCTCCGTTGGTCAGAAACTTTCAGCATCACACGTGCCCATGTCAAACCGGCGCCGACGACAACAATGCCAATATAATCACCGGGGCGTATATCCTCCCAGTGCTGGCTGAGAACGGAGGGTGCCCCCGCGCCTCCCGTGTTACCGTAAGTATCGACATTGAACCAGTGGTGATCGTCGGTGATGCCGCACCGTTCGCAGACGGTTGTGAGCATGCCGAAATTGGCCTGGTGTCCCACGAAGATGAACCGATTTCCATTGACGGCGTACATCTTCTGCAGTTCCTTCACCATGTCCGTTGTTTTCCGGATGGCAAATCCCTGCACGGCGTTTCCGTCTTGGGAAAAATAACCTGTTCGCGGAACGCTCACCTTGTCCCAGGACAGGGTGTTTGATGCGTAGTGCCCCGACAGAAATTCCATCCGCGAGGGGACCTGTGACGATACGACGGCCGCGGTGGCACCGTCTCCGAAAAGGGGGGCCGACCGGCGGTCAGAGTAATCGGTGACACGGGTCATGCTCTCCGGCGTTACCACGAGGACGAATGGCGGGAGCGCTTCAGGGGTCATGCTCGAGAGGACGTTAATCTGCATCCCGAATGTACTGCATGCCGAGTTGATGTCGAAACAGGGCACGGTAATACCCAAACGGCCCGCCACGGCGGCCGCTTCTGCGGGGCAGACATGTTCCGCCGCCGTACTGCCGGAAACGACAAGGCCGATATCCTCGACCGTCAGTTTCGCCCGTTCAAGAGCCATGAGAGATGCCGTGGCGGCCATATCGGCGCTGGTGTATGCGCTGGCCTCCTGGGCGGCCCGTATGTCGCGATTTCTCGTTTCCCGTATGTAATCCAAAGACAGGATTGTGCGCCGTGTTTTGATCCCGACTCGTTCCAGGATCCAGTCTTCGCTGCTGCCGATATCGAGCTCCGCAAGAAAGCGGTTCGTGATGATGTTTTCCGGGTGAAAATGTCCCAAACCGTGAAGGTACAGCATTGCCTACACCAGCTCCCGTCCGATGATCATGTCCTGCACCTCGCGCACGCCTTCATAGATATCGATAATGTGGGCGTCACGGGCCAGTTTCGATATTTCATATTCGTTCATGAATCCGTATCCGCCGTGCAGGTGAAGGCCTTGTGTTGCGCAGAAGAGAGCCGCTTCAGCCGCTGCATTCTTTGCCAGGGAAGCATACCGTCCGCTGTCTTCCGATCCGTTCTCGATCTTGCGGGTGGAACTCATCAGAGCCATTTTGGCAAGTTCCACTTTCTTCCACATGGCGACAAGTGTGTCGCGGGCGACGGGCATATCACAAATCCGCTGCCCGAATTGTTTCCGCTCCATGGCATAGCTGCGCGTCACATCAAAAGCACGTCGTGCCAGTCCGAGACCGATGGCGGCGACCATAGGACGGGCATAGTCGAGGACATCGATGATATAGCGGAATCCGAGGCGGCGGTTGCCGATGATCTGAAAATCGTCGATGACCACATCCTCGAACTTGACGGTGGCCGTGTTGGACAGTCGCTGGCCGAGTTTGTCTTCGGGCTTGCCCGTCATGATTGTACCGCCTTCGGAAAGATGTATTTCCCGTCCTCCCGAGGGTTGACAGACGATATCGGCCTTTTCAACGGATGTTGCCGGTATGATGACACAGGCCATCATCATGCCACTGGGTTTGCCCACCTTGCAGAATACCGTAAACTGAGTGGCATGGCTTGCGTTCGTAATAAAGCATTTTTCCCCGTTCAGCACATACTTGCCGTCGTCGCGTTTTTTCATAAAGGTTTTCATGGCCAGGTTGTCGGAGCCGGCGTCCGGTTCCGTGAGACAGAACGATGCAATACGCGGCGATTCGACAAAGGGTTGCAAAAAGGCCTTCTGCTGTTCCTCCGTTCCGTGCTGGGCGATCACGATGTTCGCCAGATCGTTGCACATCGTCGACGTGGAGAGACCGGAGTCTCCATACGACAGTTCCGTGATGATGAGAGCCGTCGTCGTGGCGTCGATTTGATATCCCGAGATCGATTCGGGAATGCACAAATTCATCAATCCCATTTCCCAGGCCGTCTGGATGAGGTCTTCAGGAAAGGCATGTTCTTCTTCCCGTTTTAAAATGGTGGGAAGAACATCCGTGGTGACAAACTTCTGGACAAGATCACAGTACATACGTTGATCGTCGGAAAGGGTAAAATCCATTAACTAACTCCTTACGTCTTTTTTCGGTCGACTGCGGCTGCACCTTATCGTGCGTCGACGCGACACAGGTAAAGGGATTGTCGTTACTGATCCGTGCCGACAGGTTCGAAAATACGCCGTGCCGCTGACAAGGTGGTGATTGATGAACAGGCAACACCGATTGTTTTGAAGAATTTCCGGAGAGGACGTCCCGGACCGATTTCAAATATTCTGTCCGTTTTTTCGGCGAGGACATACATGTTCTTTTTCCATTGGACCGTTCCGCTTAACTGCTTTGTCAGGCGCTCGATAATCTCTTTCCGATTATCGGAATGGAACAGACCGCTCACATTCGATGTGACCCGGCGCGCCTGTCCCGGCGTGATATGTTCCGAGGCGGAAATAAGCAGGTTTTTGAACGTATCGGTGATCGTGCCCATGAACCGGCTATGAAAAGGTGCACTGACATTCAGGGGAACGAAACGAAAGGCTTTATTGTCGGAAATACATTGCTCCAGACGCCGTTCTGCCTCAGGAATGGCCGCGGCCTTGCCGCTGATGACGATTTGATGGGGCGAATTGATGTTGGCCACATCCAGGGGAAGACCGGCAAGAATGCTTGTGAATAACACGGGGTCCAGGTCGTCGGATATGACCGCCGCCATGCTCCCTTCACCCAGGGGAACCGCCTGCTGCATGAGGCGTCCCCGTTCCTGCGCAATGCGGAGCGCCTCACCCAGGGGAAAGGCCCCGGCGGCGACAAGGGCCGTATATTCGCCGAGGCTGTGACCGCCGAAATAGTCCGGGTTGAACCCGTACAAAGACTGAATGGCACGGAGCATGGCGATTTCCGTCGTCAGGATGCATGGTTGTGCAAATTCCGTGAGGTTGAGACGCTCATCGTCGCTGAAGCACATCGCCGGTACATTCCATCCCAGGATGTCCGAGGCCTCTTCAAAGGTTGCACGCGCCACGGGAACGGTATCGTAAAAATCCTTTCCCATGCCCTGTTTCTGTGAACCTTGACCTGGGAATACGACAGTGATGTTTTCCGTAGACATAGTCACTCTTCCTCCGTTCCGTTTTCATTCTTCTCATGCCTATACGCAGGATGTATGCCATGGATTCCAGTCGAGTCGTTGTCTTTCCTATCTCATTGATATTTATTTATTATTGGCAGGCTCTCCACTCTCGGTACGTGACTGTTTTTGCGCCCTTTTCTGCGTAGTCTGCTACGCAGTGTGAAAGGTCCTTCGCATTCTTCATCGGGTTCCGCGACGACCATGGAGATCACTTGCAGGTGGGGACGGCGTGGCGGGAGAGAGGAAAGGGTGCTCTCGGCACGGGTATTTTTCCGGTTGCATTCGTGCGGCACATAATATAATAGTTTCGGCTGCTTTTCGTTGCGTCTCCAGCGGGATAACTTGTTTCCTCAGTATCTGTCCGGTTTGTGTCTCAGAGGTGTTCTCTCTTTCTCGATTTGTTCCCGCGACAGGGTTTTATGACGGACGAGGGCGGGAGGGGGCCCGTTCCAGGAGCGGTGGCGCCGGACACAGAATGTGTGGATTTCCTGCCTTCGTATATT
>Ga0272443_10003856_pt1 | contig 17139 bp, 11 predicted proteins | sample SSMAcet12_FD_193581 | JGI IMG/M metagenome (GOLD analysis project Ga0272443, IMG submission 193581) | Marine sediment archaeal communities from Little Sippewissett salt marsh, Falmouth, MA, United States - SSM-Acet-12 | ecosystem: Environmental > Aquatic > Marine > Wetlands > Sediment ... | reverse complement strand
AGGGAGTTTCACTGACATGAATGTCATACTGTTCTTCAAAAGCGTTCACGATAGCCATGTATGCGTTGCTATCCGTTCGGACGGCTTCATTGAGACTTGAAAAATCATCGGTACTGTATCGTTCCAGCTTGCGAACTTGAAGAGAATATTGATATTTTGTATAACGCTGCTCAAGGGTTTTTGCCATTTGGAAGAAAAGTTCAGTCCGTTCGATCTGCTCATTCACTACGCTTTCTTCCTCAGAAAACACAAAAGGAACTTTTTTAATGGCTTCGTTCTGCTCACGCTGGATCGTTGACTGCTGTTTCAATATATCGAAATCATATGGAGCAATAATATCCATTCGGGTAATATCACCCACGCGGTAATTATATTTGTATACTTGCCTTTTGGGTGCCAACATGGCAGATAGCAATACGACCAGGACAAGGACGCTGATCGTCCAGAAAGAGACCTTGCCCTTCTTTTGATTCTTATTCATTTTTACTAACATCATTACCTCGGTATGCGCTTATCGAAAAATACGACCATTTGCCTGCTCAATCAATGAATTTGTAGTAATTAGTGTTTGGTGGTTGGTTGATCGAGAGCAGCTAATGACCATAGCTTCCATGAACCAATGATATCAATTCCTAAATACTAGAAGCTAAATGCCGGAAGCAGTCGGCCTGATATCCTTTATAACGAGTTGTATCCGTTTTACGCCGTTCCACTCGTTGATGGTTGGGACAAAGACCATGTCCACTCTTTGTGAAGGATCCATGATCATTTCAAATTTTTCCAGCATACTCCAACCAATGCAATTCAGGGAATGACCTTCCTTTTTAACCGTAAACTTAAGATGCTTGTCTTTCAGGATGGCCACATTGGATACCGTCACATTGCTAATACTGAATTTCGGTCGCATATTTGCGGGTCCGAACGGTTCCATATCATGGAGAAAATCCATTAGATTATCATTGATATCCTTGATATTCAGATCAGCCTCTACATAGATAGAAGGTTCAAGCATGTCCTCTGTGATATGTAATGAGGCGTAGCGGAGAAATTGTTCTTCAAAGGCGGGAATATTATCTTCGTCAATCGTTAATCCGGCCGCCATTTGATGACCGCCATAGCCATTAAGGTATTCTGAAGAATTCGACAAAGCATCATAAAGGTCAAAGCCCGTGATACTGCGTCCGCTGCCCTTGCCGAAACCATCTTTAAGGGCGATCAGGAAAACGGGCCGATGGATCATATCTTTAACTTTGGAGGATACGATCCCGATCACGCCGGGATGCCAGTCCCCTGCCAGCACAACAGCCTTGGGCAGATCATCTCCGTATTTTTCTTTTACCTGGCGGATCGCATCTTCGGTTACTTTGCGCTCTACCTTTTGCCTTTCTTCATTTTCTTGATGAAGAATTTGAGAATATTCTCTTGCCGTTTGTCGGTTTTCTGTCGTTAACAGTGTAATGGCTCTTGATGCCGAGCCCATTCTTCCGACGGCATTTAATCGTGGGGCCAATCCGAAAACGATGTTAACAACAGATATGCCATTTGTGTCCATTTGGCAAATATTAAAAAGCTCCAGGATACCCACGCTGCATTGCTGACGGCGTATGCGTGCAAGCCCTTCCCGGACCAGACAGCGATTTTCATCCACCAGCGGGACAATGTCTGCGGCTGTACCGATCGCAACCAGGTCAAGATATCTTTCGGCTTTTTCTTTTGTCCCGAAAAGCGTAACACAAATAGCTTCGATCAGTTTGTACACCACCCCGGCACCACACAGGTCCCTGAAAGGATAGGTGTCGTCTTTCCGTTTGGGATTCAGAACGGCCAAAGCATCCGGTAGCATATTGCCCTGCTCATGGTGATCGCTGATGATCACGTCAATACCGTTTTGTTTTGCGCGCGCCACCTGTTCATGTGCCGTAATGCCGCAATCACAGGTGATGATAAGATCTATGTCAAGTTCAACGGCATGGTCAATCCCTTCGGGGGAAACACCATAACCGTCTTTTTCCCTCTCGGGAATGTAATAATAAATGGCGTCGTTCAAATTTTTCAGAAAGAGATATAGTATAGACGTCGATGTTACACCATCGACATCATAATCTCCATAGATCAGTATCTTTTTCTTTTCCTGACATGCTTCGATAAGCAATTCGACAGCGGTTTTCATATCCCGCATAAGAAAAGGATCGTAGAGTGAATAAACATTTTTATTAAAATACAGGTCAATATCATCTTTTGAACGAATATTTCGATTCAATAAGATGGACGTATATAAATAGGATAAGTGAAATTGCTCACTGAACTCGAGAACATCGTCCCCTGATATGTCGGGATAAACCCATTTCATAGTGTTCTCTCATGTGTATATATATTAATTAGCTCAAAGCCGGTCATAAGCCGAATTCTGTTATCTCGTTCCGATATATCGGAACGGATGACGATCATTTATCTGGTCAGCTCGTCACCGGGCTGATCTTGCCACTACCATGGAAGCATGACCCGAGCCAGGTACGACTTCCATATTTGTGTTGCTCCGGATGGGGCTTGCCTAGCTTCTGCCGTTGCCGGCAGAACTGGTGAGCTCTTACCTCACCGTTTCACCTTTACCCCGTCCCCGACGTATCGGGGCCGAGGCCGTCTGCTCTCTGTTGCGCTTTCCGACCCTTGCGGGCCCCTTGCGTTACAAGGCATCCTGCTCTGCGGAGTTCGGACTTTCCTCCCTCCCGACCCCGAAATTTCGGAGCGGGACGGCGATCATCTCTCCGGCTTTAAGCTATTCTTCATCTTCTTCTGCGGCAAACAGAAAACGGCCGCAGAAATCACAGGTAATAACCTGATTTTTTTTATAAATGTCAACCCGTTTTTGGGGTATTACACGATTATGGCAACCACTGCAGGCATCACGAAGCAGCGGTACGACAGCCAGTCCGTTGCGGGCCTTGCGCACACGACTGTAAACACTGTAATAGTTTCGCGGGATCTGCTTAACGAGTTCTTCCCGTTTACTCTCTAAAACGGCCTTTTCTTCTTCTGTCTCTTTTTGAGTTGCCGCCAGCGATCCTTTCGCTTCTTCCAGCTTCTTTTCCATTTCACCGATGTTGGTGACCGAATCTTCATGAGCTTTGGTCAGGCGTTCGTTTTCTTCTTCGGACTGTAGCACCTGATCTTCTGCTTCTCTGATCGCCGCTTCATTGAATTCGATCTCTGCTGTCAGCGCATCGTATTCACGGTTCGTGGTCACTAAAAACAATTGTTCTTTGTATTTGGAGATTTTTTCTTTCAGGTCTTCGATCTTAGCAGAACTGCTTCTTGATAATGTGGCATTTTCATCAATACTGGTCTTGCGTATACCATTTTGTTCTTTTTCATTCTTTATCTGGATCTCTAGCGTCTTTACGGTTTCGGGCAGATCTCCGAGCTTTTCTGTCAGCTCATCCAGCCGTGTATCAAGTTTCTGAAGCTCTATCAATCGCTGAAGTACCTTTTGCATATATATCATTCCTCCAAAAAATATTACATAAAAAAAACGCACACCTTCTAATGCGCGTTATTCATTTGGTTCCCCTTGGGCTACCTTGTATTTCATGTCTTCCAATTTCTGAAAACACCTCTTTCAAATCAATCAACGAAAACTTAATAATTTACATTATTTTATTAGAATGTCAATCAATTATTCGGTTAAATACAAGATGCGAAAGACAAATTTCATAATACTTTTTCGGATAACCGGGGTCTACTTTTTTTTCATTTACATAAAAAAAAGACACGCCTTGGCGTGTCTCTACTTTTATACTTTGCCTATTTACTTATCACACTTGGTGTATCCGCACTGGACACAGAACTCGCATCCGTTCTCAAACTTGAGGGCGCGGTTGTTGCACTCGGGACAGATCTTAAATGTGTTATTATTGGTGGGATCGTTCTCATCATCGGTAATATTATGAACACCCGGTAACTTGGTCTTGATGGGAAGGTTGATCTGCTCGCCGGTCTCCGGAGTATTCAGGATACCCTCATCGCGGAAGAAACGTTCGATCACATCAGCAACTTCAGAATAGAAAGAATGAATGTATTTTCCGTCCTTGAAATAACCGCCGTTGGGATCGTAAATGGAACGCAGCTCTTCAAGAATGAATTGAGCATCCCCCGCACGGCGAAAGATCGCCGAGATCAGGCGAGTAAGAACAGCATATTGGGCTGAGTGCGTAAGGTCCTTGGAATTGATGAATATCTCGATCGGCCGCTTGCGTCCGTATTCCATGATATATCCAAGTGTGACATAGACATTGAATTTGACAAAAGGGCTCTTGATCTTATAGACCCTCGCATCGACAACATCGGGACGCTTCAGAGTCAGCGGTTGCGCCTGCTTTTCAAGGTCCTTTTTATCGGGGCGTTTTTCTCGTATGCGGTATTCTTTGCTGTAATTTAACATCTTATACCACCTCGATCTCTTTCGCGTCCGTTACGCCCATCGTTTTTCTGAAATAATGGAAAGGCGTTGATAGCGTTCCGTCCTCAAGGACCATGATCTCATCACCAGTAAATTCAATGATCTCGTCTTTCCCGACCTCCATTTCAAAACGTTTCTCTTTGAATTCCTGAAAATCCGTTTTCTCGCCTTCAACGCTTAAGATCGGGAAACGGCTGCCGTCACGATAGATGGTAATGCCTTTCAATCCTTTGGACCAGGCATCTAAATAAATACTGGATATGACTTCCGGTTCGATATCTTCCGGAAGGTTGATCGTGGACGAAATAGAATGATCAATATATGCCTGGCAAACCGATTGGATCCTGATCCTTCTTTCATATGAGATCGTGTGCGCGGTCTTGAAAAAATAATCAGGTAACACATCTTCAAGGTCAAATTCTTTTTTGACATCCTGGATCTTGTTATTCAGATTATTCAAGTCAAGAAATGCCTGAACGGTTGAATGAAAGACCTGAAAGAATTGATTGTCGAATGACTCCGCGCGGCGGGTGTAGAACAAAGCGAACAAAGGTTCGATACCCCCGCTGACACCGATATAGTTCTCTTTACCGATCTCGAAAGATTTGATAATGTTCGAGATCGATCCCGTAGGTGCAATTGATGTAACCGCAATATTTCTCAACCCGTACTGACGGATATGTTCTTTTGTTTCATCGGAAAGGGCTTCCTGAAAGAAGGGGCCTCGGGCATAATCTTCATAGACAAATATATCCGATGGGCCTTTCTCCTTTGCAAGCTCTGAAGACGTTCGATAGGCCGTATCATTGATAAAACTCATAACCTCTTCCATGGTCTCGATGCCCCGTTCCGAATCATAATCGATACCAAGCTGGAAGAACATATCGGCTATACCCATGATACCCAATCCGAGTCTGCGGGTCTCGTTGGCCGCCTCGCGTTGTTTTTCCAATGGATTCAATGTTTCGTTCCAGGTTACGACGGTATCGAGAAAGCGAATGCAATTGCCTGTCGAGATGCGCAATTGTTCCCAGTCGATCTTGGCTTTTTCGCTAAAACTGTTACGGACAAAGCGGCTGAGGTTGATCGACCCGAGATTACATGCGCCCCCGTCCTCAAGCGGTACTTCGGCACAGGGATTTGTTGAAATGATCGGCCTGTTCACATAATTTGATGGAGAGTACTTGCTCATCTGGCTCCAGAAGATCAACCCGGGTTCCGCGGAATGATAATTCGATTCTACAAAAAGATTCCAGATGTCACGCGCTTTTACAAGATCACGGATCTCGCCGGACGGACCGGATGCAAAATAAAGCAGAAAGTCTCCGGCATATTTGATCGCCAGTTCCCAATCGTCCTTGCCAATATCCATGAGGTAATCGCCATAAACGTCACGTTTTTGTTTATCGTTCAGATCTTCGTCTCTTACATTACGATCGAAATGATCTTCCAACCAGGCATTGAGCTTCATTGTATCTGAAAAAGTTTCAAGCAGTTCATAATCATTAATATCTTTACTCGGAATACCCAGAGAATAATAATGTCCCTGGTCCTGAAGCGCTTCCGTCAAACGAAGCTTGTGGCGTTTCCGGTAAACCAGGATCGTGTCGCGTTTGTACTCCGTTTCTTCCTTGACCGCCTGCATGAACTCATCGGAGGTCTTGATCGAAATATTGGCAAAACGGATCTGGGTGTTCTCCATGACCTGTTGTTTCACTTCCGCAAGTTGTTCATCCGTATACTTATTGCTCCAGCGAAGCTGCTCAACGATCTGGTTGGTTACCCAATTGGGGGTTTTCTTTACCTTAATAAAATGCATGATATCCGGATGCTTGATATCAATGGTCAGCATCAGGGCGCCGCGGCGGCCCGACTGGCCGATCAATCCCGTTGTCATGGAAAACAGGTCCATAAAGGAGACGGCACCGGTGGAACTGTCCGCAGCATTATGTACGATCGAATCTCTTGGACGAAGCGGTGTAATATCAACACCGATGCCTCCGCCGTACGAATAAGTGCGGGCACATTCCGCTGCCGTTTGATAAATAGATTCGATATTGTCTTTTTCAATACCCGTTACAAAACAATTAGCAAGTGTTTTTAAACGGTACAGATCACCCGCGCCGGCCAGAACGCGTCCGCCGGCTATCCAGTAGCCGTTGAACAGGTCGCGATAATAATGTTCAGCCCATTGCGTTTGTTTGATCTTGGACGTTTCCTGTGCAGCGATAAAAGACGATATTCTCATAAATACGTCTTCCGGCCTGTGCTCGATCGGATTACCCTCATAATCCTTTAAAAAGTATTTCTTCTGATAAATACTTTCGGCAAGCTCATTGTGATTCAAGTAATTGTCGTGTTCCGGCAAATTACCCGCTTCAACTTCAGCTTGCAGATGTTCGTACAAATTCTGGTAATTCCGGATCTTTTCTTCCCCCACCATCTTAGTAAATTTACCACGATATTTGAACATGTTTTTAAATGACATCTACACCCCAATTTGCCTTTTATTAAGATCAGCTATACTATATTTAGTGTAACCTACGAAGCAAATAATACAACATGTTGAAAATAAAATCAAATCAATTTTTGGGACAACAATTAACTTGACAATTCAATTTCAATAATTACAAGCTATTAGGGGAATAATAAATTTTTATTATTTGATTAATTTTGCTTTTTTTTAAAATTAAAAAAACAGCTGAAATCCGGTGTGTTTTTTGCGTTTTTGACTGGTATTCAGCAAGTCACAAAAATCTTCGTCATATTATCAAAATATTTGAATAATTTGGTCATTAAAATCCCGGATCACAATTCATCAACACCTTTCACATTTTTACTGATAACTGATTCCTTCATACTCCCTACTCCCTACTTTTTACTTCTTACTTTTTACTTCTTACTCTCTACTTTTTCCTGTTACTGTTTTTTTTCGGAACAAAATATTTTGTTTTGCGCTTGACAAGAACAAACAACTTATTTATGTTTACGACACAACCGTACTTTAATATCACAACCATAAATAACAGGGGTTTCTGTGGGCGAAACTATTACCACGTTGAACGATGAAGAGAAAATAGCGCATTATACTATTTCACAGCTTCACGAACTTACACTCAAAGAATTACAGAGCATTGCAGGGGAATTTGAAGTTCCCGGCGTGCAAAATCTAAAAAAACAGGAACTTGTTTTCAAGATCCTTGCATCCCAGGCAGAACGCCAGGGGCATGTTTTTGAAGAAGGCATTATGGAAGTCCTGCCCGACGGGTACGGATTTCTAAGAGCAAAAAGATTTTCATATCTTAGTTCAGATCTGGATGTTTATGTCGCGCCGACGCAGATCCGTCGCTTCGGTTTAAAGACGGGCCATCTTGTGGCCGGTCAGTTGCGGCCTCCGAAGGAAGGGGAAAAATTCTTTGCCCTTTTAAAAGTGGAAGCCATCAATAATCAGGACCCGGCCATGGCCAAGAGTCTTGAAGCATTTGAGAATCTTACGCCTTTATATCCGGAAGAACGCCTTCATCTTGAACGTTACGACGAAAACGATCTTTCCACCCGAATCATGGACCTTCTGACACCGATCGGAAAAGGCCAGCGCGGACTTATTACGGCTCAGCCGAAAACGGGAAAGACCATTCTTCTGCAAAAAATCGCGAACTGTATTCTCGCAAACCATCCCGAGGTCATTCTGATGGTCCTGCTCATTGACGAGCGTCCGGAAGAAGTGACCGACATGGAGCGGCACGTTAATGCCGAAGTGGTTTCATCAACATTTGATGAACCGCCCGAACGTCATGTTCAGGTTTCCGAAATGGTCCTGGAAAAATCTAAGCGACTTGTTGAATTCGGCCATGATGTTGTTATCTTGCTTGACAGTATCACACGTCTGGGCCGTGCTCACAACGCAGTTGTTCCTCACTCCGGTAAGATCCTTTCCGGCGGTATCGATTCGAATGCCTTACATAAGCCGAAACGTTTCTTCGGATCGGCCAGGAATATTGAGAACGGCGGGAGTCTCACCATTATTGCGACAGCCCTGATCGACACGGGCAGCCGCATGGATGATGTGATTTTCGAAGAGTTCAAGGGAACCGGTAACATGGAACTTGTTCTGGACCGCCGATTGAGCGACAGAAGGATCTTCCCTTCCATCGACATCAATCGCTCCAGTACGAGAAAAGAGGAACTGCTGCTCAGTAAAAATGAACTGGCACGTGTCTGGATCCTGCGGAAATTCCTGAACGAGATGAGTCCCATGGAAGCCATGGAATTCATGATCGACCGTATGAACCACGCTAAGACCAACAAGGAATTTCTGCGCACCATGAACTCGTAAGAAAGCACTGAGCCCTATAAGCAATTACAGCCTACTGTTTACTATTTACCGTTTACTGCTTACTGCTTAGTGCCTACTGCTTACTAACATAGGGGTGGAACATGAAAATTTTCCTACGTATTGTTCAGATCGTTTTACTTTTAACCGTTGCGGTATTTATTGTCGGTCTTTTTCTGGTAGACCGTATAGGATCCCGTGCGATCCCGGATTATAACAAAGACGTTGAGCTGAGAAATATGACGGCACCTGTTGAAGTTTTCAGGGATCAATATGCCGTTCCACATATTTATGCGGAGACCGAAGAGGATCTTTATCGGGCCGTAGGCTATGTAATGGCCTCTGACAGAATGTGGCAAATGGACCTGATCCGCCGGGGAACCACCGGGCGACTGGCTGAGATATTTGGTGAGGACCTGGTTAAGACCGATGCCCTGATGCGCGCCCTGAGAATTTCCGAAAAATCAGAAAAGATTCTTATGGAATTGCCGCCTGAGATCAAATTATCATTGATCGCTTTTTCAGACGGCGTCAATCAATATATTGAACAATATGATAAAAAACTTCCTCCGGAATTCGCCATTCTGGGCTATAAGCCCGATCCGTGGGAACCCCTTCATTCAGTTAATATGATCGGATATATGTCCTGGGACCTTACCAGCGGATACCGGAGCAAGCTGGATATCCATAAACTGCTTATGGTCGCCGGCGAACAAAAGGTCCGCGACTTTCTTCCCGGTCCCGCGTCACACGGCACACTTGTTTTTCCCGGACTGGAAGACACGCTTGTTAACTCGGATCTCTATACGGCATTTGAAAAATTGGACGATCTGGGAATAGGCGGCGTATTTCACGGCAGCAATAATTGGGCCATCAACAAACAAAAAGTTAACAACGGTGCTGCGATCATGTGCAACGACATGCATCTTGGACTTTGGGCACCCGGCATCTGGTATCAGATGCATTGTGTGGTCCCGGGCAAGGTCGATGTGACGGGTGTGGCTGTCCCGGGCCAACCTTTCATTGTGGCGGGCCACAATGAGCGTATCGCATGGGGAATGACCAACGTGGGTGTGGATGATACCGACTTCTACATCGAAACGCTTAACAGTGATTCCACCCAGTACTTTTTTAACAACAATTGGATGGACCTGCGTATTGATACCGAGATCATTAAGACCAGTTCGGGAGATGAGATCGAAAAGACATTGAGGTATACGCATCGCGGACCCATCGTGTCCTCTTTCCGGGATTACCGCGAAGCTCCCATTTCCATGCGCTGGATCGGGAATGAGCTCAGTAATGAGCTTCTTGGCGTTTATCTATTGAACCGCGCGGAAAATTGGGATGATTTCCGGGAGGCCTGCAGCTATTTCAAAGCCACAAGCCAGAATATCATCTATGCCGATGTTGAGGGAAATATCGGATTGCAAACTTCCGCGGGCGTACCTTTGAAGAATGATCATTATTATTCTATCTATCCCGGAAATACGGATGAGTATGACTGGAAGGGATTAATGGCCTTCGATTTGCTGCCCAACTCCTATAACCCCGATGAGGGTTATGTCTCATCGGCCAATAATCGCGTAGCCGGAGAACATTATCCTTTTTTCATTTCACACTGGCCCGAAGTGCCATATCGGATCGACCGTATACGGCAATTGCTGAATATGCAGAACAATATGGGCGTACCTCACATGAAAGCGATCCAACTGGACAAGTATTCATTGCTTTATGAAGATCTCAAACCTCTGATAACCGTGATATTGAGCCATGCTGCGCTGACCGAACAGGAGACAAAAGCTCTTGGGGTTTTTAACACATTTGACGGCGAACTGGACAAGAATTCCGCTGCTCCCTGTATTCTTGAAACTTTTTACATGAAATATCTTGAAAACACCTTGGGGGACGAACTGGATAGCCTGCACTATGACATGGTCATGCGCTCATCCTCATTTGTACGGAATTTTGTCCGGAATACCTGGGGCAATTCCGCTTCCCCTTGGATGGATGATGTCAATACTCCCTTGATCGAAGGGTTTAACGATATGGTCATTCGTTCATTTAAAGATGCCGTTTCAGAGCTAAGCGACCAATTGGGCAAGAACATTGAAAAATGGAAGTGGGGCGATATGCATCAGCTCACACTGGAACATCCCATGGGGGGTGTAAATATTCTTAACCGTTTCTTCAGCCTTAATCGGGGACCATATTCTCTTGGCGGTGATTGCTTCAACGTGGGTCCCTTTGTATACAGATATTACAATCCCTACAAGATCGAACACGGTCCTTCGCACCGGCATATCTACACCACTGATAACTGGGACAGATCGCAAACCGTTATTCCGACAGGAACATCCGGAATTCCCAAAAGTCCTTATTATTGTGATCAAACCGAATTGTATGTGAACGGAAAATATCATGATGATTTTTTAAGCAAGCATCTTGTCAGGGCGAACTCGGTTTACAGGATGGTGATCAAATAATCATGCCCGTGTAGCGGACGGTCGCGACCGTCCTTTACATTCGCATAAAATTCATTTTGAAAACCGAATGAAAATATTATATTAGTTGGCTTGTTGACATGACACTTTGCGCACGTAGCTCAGTTGGATAGAGCGTCGGATTCCGGTTCCGAAGGCCGAGGGTTCGAATCCTTCCGTGCGTACGAAGAGAAGAGCCCAAAACCCAATAACCAAGATACAAGTTCGCTTTTCATTGGCTCTTGGAGTTTGTCTCTTGTATCTTGTATTCAAATGCGCCATTAGCTCAATTGGTAGAGCACCGGACTCTTAATCCGTTGGTTCGGGGTTCGATTCCCTGATGGCGTACCACTTCCCCATTCTAATGATGGGGATTTTTTATTGTTTTGAGTTTTATGAAAAATGACCTGTGGCGTTTCAAAATGTGTGTCGGAGTTCAGGGTTCGGGGTGTTAGAGAGAGAGTACGATGATATACGAATAATGAACATTCGAGCAATAGAACATTTGAAGTAAATACCGACGTTCGAAGTTTTTTGAATTCGCATAACGTTAATCCTTGATTGGATATTTATTCAGGTACGCCTCTTTAATTATGACTTTTAGTTGTCATTTTTGTCATTAGATATAAAAAACATGGGAAAAGATTGACTTAAGAAAATTTATTGCATATATTGGTCATTAATGAATAGTCCATGTATGACTATGTGAAAGGAGATATTAAAATGGAGAAAAGACTTTTACTTTTAGGGCTACTGAGAAGCCACGAAATGCATGGTTATCAATTAAATGAAATATTAAAGAATGAACTTGGACTTCCGATCAAGTTAAAAAAATCCAATGCTTATAAGTTATTAACAGACATGGAAAATGAAGGTTTGATCATTCATCATGAAAAGCAAGAGGGAAATCGACCTGTGCGACGTGTTTATTCGATCACGAAGAAAGGTGAAGAAGCATTTTTAAATTTTCTTCGTAAAAACATCGCCACTTGTCCCTCCCCTCAGTTTCCCGCAGTTGTTGGTCTGGATTTCATGTTTGCACTATCCTCAGATGAAGTAGTGTCCCTATTGCAAGAGCGTCTTGAATTACTTAACAAAAAGTTTCAAGCATTAGACGCTCTTTCAGAAGACATTCGACAGAGTCACTTGTCCATAGAATATCATCACAACTATTATAAAAATGAAATTCAATGGTTAACAAAAATAATTGATCGCTATCAATCATAACCCAGGAAGGATAAATATTACAATGAAAACCATCATCATAACCGGATCAAATTCGGGTATTGGAAAAGAAGCTGCACTCATTCTTGCAAAACAAGGACATCGCATTCTTATGCTCTGTCGAGACAGTAAAAAATCTCGCTTAGTACAAAAAGAGCTCATCAAACAAACTGATAACCAAAACGTATTATTATTCACAGCTGATTTGGCTGATCCTGTGTCTATTATATTAGTTTTAGACAAGATCAAAAGCCAGTTCCCTGTCATTGATGTCTTGATAAATAACGCCGGTGTTTATAAAGTAAATAGAGAAGAAAATTCAATGGGTGTTGAAATGACACTAGCGGTCAATTTTCTGGCTCCATACATGCTCTCAAAAATGCTATTACCTAACCTTCGAGCTTCAAATAATGCTCGAATTATTAATGTAGTTTCTGAACTGTATAAAAGCGGTTCAATAGATCTGCAGGATCTTATGATGCAAAAGAAATATAAAGCGGGCAATGCTTATGCTAATTCAAAACTGGCATCAATACTACTAACAGCAGGTCTAGCAAAAAAATATGAAAAATATGAAATCTCTGTAAATGCTTTACATCCCGGTGTTCTGGCAACAGACTCATTCAGAGAATATCCAAAATTCTTTATTAAAATTCTTAATTCATTTTTAGAAAAACCCCAATATGGTGGTGAAAGAATAGCAACAATGGCCGTTTCGGATGAATTTGAGAATGTATCTGGAATATATTGTTATAAAGATGAAAAACGGGATATGTCAATCCCGGAAGAAGAATACAATAAAACGGAACAATTGCTGCAAGTCGCAGAAAAGTTGACTGATGTTAAAGTATAGGAAAAAATATGCATCTAAATGAACAAGCGATCATAACCAAAGGTCTGACTAAAAAATATGATAATGATGTTCTTGCAGTCGACCATCTTGATCTTAGCATACAAAATAATACGATCTATGCCTTATTGGGTCCCAATGGTGCCGGGAAAACAACAACAATATCAATGCTAACGACCTTAACAGAACCCACATCCGGAAGTGCACAAATAAAGGGCTTGAATGTAATTGGAGAAGCTGATAAAGTTCGCATGAAAATCGGGGTGACATTTCAGGAAATTGTTTTAGATCCCGATATGACAGGACGTTCATCTCTTGATTTTCATGCCCGACTCTATGGCATGGACAGATCTAAACGTTATAAAAAGAGCGATGCTTTGTTAAAATTAATCGAGTTGGAGGATGCAGCAGACAGATTGACCAAAACATACTCTGGAGGCATGAAGCGACGTCTTGAGTTAGCTAGAGGATTGATCACGGATCCTGAAATTTTGTTTCTAGATGAACCAACTCAAGGTTTAGATCCTCAAAATCGAATGAAAATTTGGGACTATATTAGGACGTTAAAAGCAAATACCAACATGACGATTCTTTTAACTACTCACTATATGGACGAAGCGGCAGCTCTTGCTGATAGAGTTGGAATAATTGATAATGGTAAAATCGTGATCGAAGGGACACCCAAAGAACTTATAAACAAAATGGGGGCAGATAATATAAAGATATATGGTACCGGGAATATCAAGGATTTTTTAACAAATATAGAAAAGCTTCCGTATGTGGAAAATATTGATACATCAAATAACATATTGCAGATTGGAGTAGATAACGGTAATCAACGCTTGGTAGAGATTGTAAAAACAGCCAATAATAATGGATTTTCAATCGATGATATTTCAGTTTCAAAGCCTGATCTGGGTGATGTATTCTTGAAATATACAGGCAGACAGTTACGCGACAAATAAGGACTAATTGTATGAATAAAACGTATTTATTATGGCAGAAACAAATAGGAAAAATTCGGGTTCATCCCGAAGAAATCATTGGGATGTTAATACAACCCGTATTATGGGTTGTTTTATTCGGCGTTGGCATGCGAAGCTTAATGGGTGGTACATCAACAAATGGAAATGATTATATGACGTTTATGGTACCGGGAATTGTCGCGCTTACGGCTGTTAGCGGGGCGATCGCTGGTGGATCAACCTGGCTCAATGAACGCCTTATGGGCGTTATCAAAGAGTATCTGGTCGCACCCATTCCGAGATTAAGTATTTTGATGGGTAATGCAAGCAGTATTCTTACAAAGGTCTTGATCCAATCCGTCCTTATCTTTATTGTGGGTGTTTTGATGGGTGCAAAATTAAGCAATAATCCGGCAGGGTGGTTGGGCAGTATATTGTTAGTTTCCGGATATGGTATTGGATTCTCGGGCATAGCTTTAGCTGTCGCTTCTTCTACCAATAGCTCTGAAGGGTATCATATGATGATATTTATGCTTCAATTACCTTTGCTTTTCTTGAGCAACTCGCTATACCCCTTAGAAACTTTACCCATGTGGATGAGAATAGGTGCTTATATAAATCCTACAACCTATGTCGTTACGGGTATGAGACAAATTAGCTTACAAGCAACACCAAGCATGGGCATCCCGGCAAATATTCCATTGTGGCTTTCATTTGCTGTTCTTGCCGCATTCTCAATTCTTGGTATGTGGCTTGCACTAAAAGCCTTTAAAAAAGCTATTAGATAATTGTAACTGTGAGCGATCTTTAATGCTGTAGACAAGTTTACCAAATAATGAATACATCAAAACTTCCCCCCACAAGCCACATCTTGGTACACATGAACCGTAAAACCCGCATGAATAAAGGGCTTCCACTGTACTCTTAATCCGTTGGTTCGTCCCGAAGTATCGGGATGATGGCGTACTACTTAAACCCCTGTTAATAGTAATTTTGCAGGGGTATTTTTTATTGGCTGTATTTTAGTGGAAATGTAGCGAGAAATGCTTAAAAACACTGCTTTTTTAACTTTAGGGTGCACAAATGTGCCACATGAAAATCGTTGTTTATAGCGAATAACACCTTTCTCCTTGATGTCGGAACTGGAGTGTTTTTCCACTATGGCCCTGGATTATGAGGCCTAGATCCTTGAAAAAAATTTAATATTAGGGATTGCGTTTATCTCTTTTGCCCATCGGAGATATTTCTTTTATTAATTGTTTTTTTCGTTTTCACTGAATGAAACCTTACAAATTAAACACTTAACCGCTTTTTGCTATATTGCGTCTTAAGCACGGGGCTTTATCCATTTTTCAATACATAATATTTTGATTACTTCTTTAACATTTTACCAACTTCCAATAAAATATCGACCGAGGCTTTGGGTACTTTTCCATTTCCATCAGGTCCCACATTTAGTAAAAAGTTGCCGCCTTTGCTATTGATATCCATAAGTTTATCATACACAGTTTGTGCATCCTTCCAGTTTCTGTCGCTTTCTTTATATCCCCATGAATTATTCAGCGTGTAGCAAGCCTCCCAGTCATATTCGACCTCATTTTCAAGGTGGAACTGTTCGGGAGTTCCAAAATCCTTTTTAAAAACATCTCTCTTAGCTACCCTGTTATTTATGATAATTTCCGGCTTTAGTTCTCTGATATAATTGTACAAGTCGATGCCTGAAGCCATGTCCCACCAATATACCCAATCACCATCAAACCATATGATTTCTGTGTCATAATTCTCAATGAGTTCTTTAATCTGGTTTTTCATGTAGGTAATATACTGCTGTTTTTTACCGGTTTTCATTCGAACATTTAACCAGCGGACGGCTCCTGTGGTATCGATGTTTCTCTCCTGTGATGGGTGATGCCAATCGATAATGCTGTAATATGTGCCAAAGTGGATGTCGTATTTGCGGCAGGCGTCTGCCAGTTCTTTTATAATATCACGCTTAAAAGGTGTGTTTGCTATATCAAAATTAGTGTACTTACTATCCCATAAACAAAATCCTTCGTGATGCTTTGTTGTAACAACAAGATATTTCATTCCTGCTTTTTTTGCTGTTGAAACGATAAAATCGGAATCAAATTCAGTGGGATTGAACGTATGTGTTAACATGGCATATTCTTGTGGAGTAATATCGGCAAGGGCTTGTATCCATGCGGGATACCCTTCAATAATTTCCCCTTGCCAGACTCCCCCAAGTTGACTGTACAAACCAAAATGTATGAACATACCGTATTTAGCATCGGTAAACCATTTCATGCGCTGGGCAAAATCTTCGTTAGATTCTTCAAGATAGTTCTTCTGACAATTTGCTGTGGTTGTACTTAGTAACAGTACCAAAACCAGTAATAGATTTTTCATTTTTAATCCTTTATTATTGTGTTTCTAATCCAATTTTTTTTATTAAATATCAGTTATTGTACGTCTTCAAAGTAAATTGGATAGATTCCTTTGTAAGTTGATATTGTCGATATAGCAGATCTCACGTTTCTTTTCAACAACAACCAAGATACCCGGCGCTTTCATCAGCATACTTTTCAAATTTGATCTCGGATCATATCTATAAAGAAGTATATTACATTGTTACGGGGCTTCCCGGTCCGGACAGCCATAGTGGATCAAATTATTCTCGATATTGCCCTCATGTAGCTTTAAACGACCGTGAGGCACACGGAAACAGGTGTACATCTGATGATCCCGATCTTTAAAATCCGCACCCTCCCCTTTCAGGATATTACTGATCTTTTATTGTTCGTGACATTGAACTTTAATTGCCATAA
>Ga0272443_10003855_pt1 | contig 17139 bp, 23 predicted proteins | sample SSMAcet12_FD_193581 | JGI IMG/M metagenome (GOLD analysis project Ga0272443, IMG submission 193581) | Marine sediment archaeal communities from Little Sippewissett salt marsh, Falmouth, MA, United States - SSM-Acet-12 | ecosystem: Environmental > Aquatic > Marine > Wetlands > Sediment ... | reverse complement strand
GTCGATTGTGCTGCCGTAAATCACCTTGGCGGAGGATATGAGGATGCGATTCGGCAAGTTGGTGAAAATGCTGTTGCTGGCCGCGGCCCTGGCGCTGCCGGCGACATCGGCCCAGGCCTTCTGGGGTTGGATGCCGTGGAACTGGGATGATGGTCCCTGGGGCGGCTATCCCGGCTACTGGGATGGCTACCCGGGATACGGTGGTTATCCGGGCTACTGGGGCGGCTATCCGGGGTATGGCGGCTACCCGGGCTACTGGGGTGGCTACCCGGGTTACGGCGGGTATCCCGGCGGCTGGGGTGGCTCCCCCGGCTGGGGCTGGTGATTCCGCCTTTTGCCAGTGTTCAACCATCAATTCAAAGCCGGGCATTGCCCGGCTTGTTCCTGCCTGCTCGCTAAAGGAAAACGGTGTCACAGGTCGATTGGTTCAAATGTCGGCTGGAATTGTTCTCTGAACCCTATTTTCCTTTGCATGTGTTAATTCTGTTGTCCCCGGCTGGATCAATCGAGACCGGCCTCATCGATCTTGCTGATTTTGCTACCCCACCAGACATGTAGCAGTAGCGCAATAACCGAACCGATAACGGCATAGGCCATGTCTTTCTGGGCGTCCCAGATGTCCCCCTGGGTGATCGCCGCTGAACAAACCTCGTCCGGTTGTTCGCAAAACAACGCCATGGCGACCCACTCTAGGATTTCATACCAGGCGCCGACACCGGTGATGAATAAGAACGCGATCAGGTAGCTTAGTTTTCTGGAAACGCCCTGATGGTAAAAGATTTCATAAAACGGCACGAACACCATCAGGCCGAACAGTAAATGGATCAGCTGATCGTAGTAGTTGCGCTCCCAGCCGAACCAGTCTGAATACCAGCTGAAATAAGCCATTTCGTCGTAGGTCATGTGTGCGCCAAACAGATGCAAAATGACGAATACAGTCAGGCTGAGGTAGGTCCAGTTGTTGAAGCTGTAATGCTTGTCTAGCCAGAGCACCACGGGGAATACCGTGACTACCAGGATGTTTTCCAGTGCCCATATCCCGGGGTCAGCCGGGTTGATGGCCAGCACAATCCAGAACAGAAAGAAAATGACCACCAGGGATTTCTTAAACATAATTATTGCGTGGTCGCGTAATTAGGGGATTTTTAGAAAACAATAGGCGGAGTGCAACCGTTTGTTATGTTAGTAAAAATGGTTCTCAGACGCTGTTTTTCTCTCTTGAGTTAATACGTCGTATGCGATTGCCTTCGTCGGAAAGGTGTTTAGCTCTGCCCCGGCCGTTTGAAGCGCTTGCGCGCGCACTCCACCTTGGCTCTGATCATGCAGTCTTCAACATGATCGTTGATCAGCCCCATGGCCTGCATGAAGGCATACGCCGTGGTTGGTCCGACGAATTTCCAGCCCCGTTTTTTCAGGTCCTTCGACAAGGCAAGCGATGCTGGCGAGGTCGATGCCGTCTGCGGTTCAGTAAGCTGCTTGTGGTCGGGTTCGTATCGCCAGACGAAGGCTGCCAGTGAACCTTCCTGCTTGACGATTTCCTGAGCGCGTTGCGCATTGTTGATGACCGCCTCGATCTTGCCGCGATGGCGGATGATGCCTTCGTCCTTGAGCAGGCGGTCGATATCGCGCTGGGTGAAGCGTGCCACCCGGTCGAAATCGAAATCATGGAAGGCTGCGCGGAAGTTCTCGCGCTTGGCGAGGATGGTGCGCCAGCTCAGCCCGGACTGGAAACTCTCCAGGCTCAGTTTCTCAAACAGGCGGTGATCATCACTGACCGGGAAACCCCACTCGGTATCGTGATAGCCGAGAAATTCCGGTGCGGCACCGCACCAGCTGCAGCGTGGTTTGCCATCGGGACCGGTGATCGTTTCGCTCATCCTTCTGCTCTCTGCATCAAGAATGCGGGCTGGTCAGCGGGGCAATGGTGTCTGGTCCCGCTGATCTTTCCATCAGCTATTGTTCGGCATGGATATGGCGACCTGAAGAACAGGCTGCCCAAAGCCGCTATGCCATGCGGCCCTGGACAGCCATGCCTGTCCGACGCTTGCGCTAGTCTTTCAGCACGTCTTCCTCGAAGCCATCCAGTGCCACGCCCCACCAGTCAAAGGTATCGTCCAGATTTGTTCTGGTAACGCCGTGGTTGAGATTGACCGCAATTTCCAGTGCGGGGTCGTTGTCATCATCCAGGTAGGCTTTTCCGTAGCGCATGTTCTTGTTCCATGTGTTGATTTCATGCATGGATACTTTATAGCCGCTCCAGGAGGCTGTGAATTGGATGTCGTCGCAGTTCTTGCCGTTATCGCACCCGTAAAACATGACGCTGTATCGAGTTCCTTTCATTCTTCCCACGATTTTTGGATCGCCTTCAGCATCCGTGGTTAATTCTGCACTGCCATATCCTTTGGCGATGTCCAGGATCGCCTCAGGATCATCAGCGGACACAAGCTTTGCCGAATAGGCTGGTGTTGCGGCCAGGCATGTGAAGATGGCGGCGGCTACTGCGGATGATATCGTGCGTTTTTTCATGCTCTTCCTTCCTCGTTTTTATGAATGTTGGTGTGTTGTCAGATCTTCGTCGTATGGTGCCTGGATATTCAGTCCCGTCTGGTTGTAAATGCGCCATGCCCATATGTCGGGTGTGCTCGTTGTGCTGGTGAAGACGCATAGCCTGCTGTCAATTCATGGTGAGCGGGCGAAAATCGCATCCGGAATTCGTCGTACAAGGTTACAGATGCGGCAGCCCGGTAACTGTCAGGCTTCAGTCTCGTCTGCAGTGGCTGGCTGGCGTGGCTCGCAGCGCCGATCCCGTTTTTCTTCACTCGGCCTGGCCTGGGTCTGCTGCTGTCCAGCGGGATTGGGTGATTCGTGGCGTGGTGCTGCCTTTCTGTGTGACGAGGTGCGTGACAGCGAGGTGTAGCCTGTCACCGACCGCCACGGCAGCGTGGTGCTGCAGCCCGGCAATCCGATTCAGCGCGATGCCGCTGAAGGCCGCCGGTTGTCCGGTGTTGTTATCCGCCTGCCAGAGCATGTCGATGTAGGCCTCGCCGTCCTGACCGTAGCGCTTGGTAACCGTAGCGACGCCGCCATGCGTTACTGCGCGGTGGTGAATGGCGGTATCGCCGCCGGGTGGCAGCGCGCAGGCGGCCAGGAGCAGGGGGATCAGTCCGACAAGCAGGTGGTGTGTCGATTTCATGCTGTCGGTTGCCTGGAATCTGTGTCGGGCCAAGTAGCCGTTGGGGCAGTCGGATCCTGACTGTTATTGCGACTCCGTACCCTCCGGCTGATGCATTACGATGGAAAAATTATCACGGAAATACTGCAATATGAAATTTGGAAATATGGGGTCAGCGTAAGAACTCCTGCAGCTTTGGGGTGGCGATGGTTTTTAATCTGACCTCAAATACCAACAAATACCAAGCTATGGTTGGACAACACCATGCCGATTATCGATTTCACCTTCCCCGCTGGAAGTCTCAGCGAATCCCAGCAGCAGACACTTGCCAAGGGGTTGTCCGCATCCCTGAAGCAATGCGCGCATGCCGTCGACAACCCAAGGGCGGATGCGATCAACTGGCTGTATCTGCACGAGCATCCCGCCGACAAGGTTTTCGTGGCGGGCGAGCTAAAGGCCATCCCCCGTTACCGTATAGATGTGACGATGATGGAGGGCATGATGAGCCAGGAGATCAAGGCGCTTATCGCGGAAGACATGACCCGAAAAGTGCTGACGGCTGAGTCGTCGCCGTTCAACCCGATGAACGCGAGTCGTGTCTGGGTGATGTTCCACTCTGTCCCTGATCGAAGCTGGGCTGCCGGTGGCAGACTGTATGGTCTGCAGGACCTCATGAACTATATCGAAGGTCGAAAACAGCCCGGGTAGGTGAGGCCAAGGTCAGAGAAAGGCTTCAGAAGTCGCAGCCTGGCCCCTGTTTCCCCCCAGGTGGGTAACGGACTCTTTTTCGCGGACCCAAAATATCCGCGCGGGCCGAGCCCTCTATTGTCTGGTTACACGATCTTCGGGATCAGGTTCAGCGCCAGTCCCAGCATCGCCGGGGCAGAGGCCGGCAGCGCCACCGCCCCGCTCAGCGGCACCATCATATCGACCACGTCGTTGACCGGGATGGCGCGGTCCGCCGAGTAGTGCCGCAGCACCGCATCTCTGGCGCCGCCACCGATGTCCTGGCTGCCGCTCTGCCGGACCACCCATCTGCCGGACCACCCAGACCACCAGTGCCGCAACGGCGGCGAACATCGGCAGGTAGGCGGCGGGGCCGAAGGGGGTGCGGGTGATGATCGCGGCGGCCACCACGCCGTTGATCACGGTTGCCAGGATCAGCGCGATGCTGGACAGGCCCCACAGCATGCGCCAGCGCAGCTCCAGGGCGTTGGCCGGGTCCGGTATCCAGTCCAGGTCCGGCTCGGTCATGCGCAGCATGCGTAGCAGTGCGCGTACAGCAGCACGAAGGCCAGCAACAGGGCCGCGAAGCCCATCAGCTTCAGGTTGCGTGCCAGGGGTGTCCACAGGTCCATTGCCCTTGTCACCCTGTTGTCGCGCTGCCTGAGGCCAGGCTGCGGTGGGGCGGCTTAGGCATTTGGGGTCAGAGTAACAATGCCTGTTGCTAAGGCGGAGTTTTGCTCTGACCCCAAATGTCTTTATAGCCTGAACAGCAGAACCAGCAGCAACGCCGATGTCAGGCCGGCAAAACAGCTGCGGATGACATTCCAGCGGTTCCACGGCAATTCGAACGCCACGCGCGCCGCCTGCTGCGCCGCGTCATCCAGAGCATCGGGATCCAGTGTTTGTAAGCGGTTATTCAGGGGAATGTTGATCGCGGCGGTGGGCAGCTGGACGCCGACGATGTAGCTCAGCGTGCCGCTGCCCAGCAGCAGTTGCCCGGTGATATCCAGTTGTCCGAGGCCCAGTCCGGCTGCAACCAGCAAGGTCACAACAGAGCCAACCCAGACCAGCATGAACAGCGGCTGGTTGTTCTGTATGACGCCATCGATCACCTGGAAGGCCCGGATGAATCCCCGGTCACTCAGCTTTGCGATGCCCGGCATCGCCACGCAGGCAAAGGCAAACAGCAAGCCGGCCACCAGCGAGCACAGGAATGTTGCCAGCAGCAGTACGGCCTGGAAAACGTCCATGTGTCTCCTCCGTCCTTCTGTGGGCTATATCCTCGTGGCGTTGATCACAGGAGTCTGAGGCGGTGATCCCAAAAGGGTACTGCCCCTTGCTCTTTGGCCTCAAGCACGGTGCTGATGATCAATCCGTTTTGAACATGGCGTGACAGGTCAAGCATTGCTGCATGAGTCGGCCGGTGAATGCGGCCAGCATGTCCATGTCGTCCGTTTCCGCCCTGACCACGAGTTCCTCGAACAGCATGTGCGTCGGGCCGCCGATGTCCTTGAATGCCTGCGGCAGCCTGGCGCGTACGGCGTCCGGGGTGGCGCGCGCCATGCGGTTGCCGGACAGGCGGGCGGACTCGATGATCAGTTCGCGGTTGTCGCTGCCGATGCCCGTCACGATGCCCTGGATGCTGGCGAGCATCTGCCGCATCTCGCTCAGAAACTCCGCCTTTTCCACAGGGGTAAGGCCGAGGCCGATGCGTTGGTCGGCTCTGTCGCCTTGCGCAGCGGCAAGACCGCTGAAGATCAACAAGGCAGCGCATATCGTTTTATTCAGATGTCGCATGTCTCACTCGATGTTGGCAGGCGTTGTGGCAAGGATTCTGGGCAGGTGCAGATTGGATTTGAGACGCCGTCGATCATGGTGTCGCGTGGGTCAATGTCTTTATGACCAATGGAGTCTGACACCATTGATTCCCATTTTTCGAATTTTTACTCTGACCCCAAATACTTTTAACCCCAAATACTTTTACTCTGACCCCAAATACTTCTCTGACCCCAAATACTTCTACGCGGGCTATTTTGGGTTGGGGTCGGCGGGCGGCGGCGATGTCAGGGCGCGGTAACCATCACCGTCGATCTCCAACACGTAGCCGACAATGCGCCCGCTGTTGCCGACGGTGCGTATCTTGCTGATCGTAGCGCCACGGCGGTCCAGCGCGTCGGCGACCTCGAGCAGCCCTAACGTCGGGTTCCAAAGGGACGTCACTCCGGCTAGGCCCGTCAAGCCGGGGCGAACGACCAGTACCGCTCGCCCGTCGGCAGACGCCGCGATCTGCAGTTCCTTGTTGCCGACCTGCACGGCACGGGTGGCCCCGGAGAAGCTCGAGCAATCGCGTGTCAAGGGATAGGGACTCGAGCAACTCATCTGTAACGTGTGGATCGGCTCGCCAATCCTGGCAACCAATTCAGCGGGTGGTTCCGGCGCGAGCAAGGGGCCATCTGATGGGACCTCGAACGCCTCGGCGTTGCAGTTGGATGCAAACCGGGTTCCCTCGCGCGCGGTGTTGGCCAGCCCCAGTCGCCAGAGCCCGGCTGCTGCGGTTTCCCTTATCAGTTGCGCGACCGCCGCTGCATCGTCTTTGGTCAGTTCGACGGTATCCACGTCGGGCGAGTAGAGCGGGCCTGGGCTGTGCCGGCAGTAATGTACGGTGGCGGACTCGACAAGTTCATTCCGAGTGGAGTCGTACAGCAGGAGCTTCAGCGAGGCGAACGACGCGCGCATGTACTGTCCCGCAACAAGCTCGCGCTGGTAGAGCCCGAGTCCTTCGATGTAGCCCTGGTAGAAGTACATGCAGTCCGAGTCACGATCTGGCAGTACCAGCAAGGTGTAGGACAGCTTCTGCTGTCGGCTTTCGGCCAGCACCCGCTGCGTCACCTCGGCCTGAAAGATCTCATCCGACGCCAGTGGCAGGCGGGATGCCTGCCAGCCTTCATTGCGTAACTTTGCCAGTAGCTGTTCGCCCATGTCGTCGGGCGTGGTGCCGGATGAAATGGCGAGTGGGGCGGTACCATGGAGCGGGCTCAATATCGAGAACCCACGAGACTCCAGCCGCGATTCCAGTGCGTCGGAAACCCACACGCCGATACGCTTGCCGTGCGCGGCGCCGCTTGTGTCGAGTTGAGTCGGGGTGGTCTGGCAACCGGTAACTGCGATCGTGGCCAGAAGTAGCCACAGCGACTTGGCGATGCGGTTGAAGGTCGAGGCCAGTGCGTTCATGTCATTCGTATCGGTGGGATCAATGGAGTCTGATCCCATTGATCAAAAATCACAGTCTGACCCCTGTTTTTGCTATTGGCTTCTGTCAAATCTGCTTGGTGGGAATGCCTCGCCAGGCAGCGTCATCGGGGACGACATGCTGGATAGGCAGTTCGGACAGATCACGATACTTGTCGTGGAATAGCGGTAAATCACGCTTGGCGGCATTGACGATATGCCCTGATGGGGTGTCGCGGTGGTCGCCGATCTCGAAGCTGCCGATATAGCTGATGCGGTCAGCTTCGACAGTAAACGGAATGGGTTCGGGCGACTCGGGGACGACATAGTAGAAGTAGTTGTAGCCGGGTATGAAGTAATACAGCGCCCAGTTGGTGATCTCATATTCGCCAGGCTCCAGTTCGAGCGTGAATAGGCTGCCCTTGTTGCCATCATACTGGCCGATGGGTGTGTCCTGCTTGAACATGCCCAGGGCGACCAGTCTGAAGCCGTCTGTTTGGCCTTTACGCTGAATATAGACCCAGGCGTCAGCGGCATAGCCCAGGCGCATGACACTGCCCAGCACTATGCCTTTCCCCGGGGTGGGTGTATGTCCCGGCTTCAAGGTCGGTGCTTTAGCGGCACAACCGCCGAGGAGTAGAACCGCCATGGTGGCAACCAGCATGTACAACCAGGGGGCGCGACTGCGGTTTTTTGTCATTCGTATACGTCCCGTGTGATTCGGCTAGATGTTCTGTTCAGGTGGTGATTTTTGTCGCGATCAATGGAGTCTGACCCTATTGATCCCTATTGATCCAAAGCCTTCAGTTGCGCGGCTCAAGGCATTGAACCGGGTTTGTTTTTATTCATCCGGGGCAATCGGCTGCGCCTTATTGCGCCCTATGCGGGGCTTCGTGTCGTGCGCGCATCTTGAAAAAGCCGAAGAGCGAGGCGAAGGATGCCAAAAGCAGGACCGTTGGTGGCGTTGGAAGCGCACCCGGAGGGGCCAGTTCCAGCGCGAGAGCACGACTGTACAAGCCACCCCCAGTATTTGCGAAGGCGTACGTCTGCAGACCGGTGTTGTCGATGGCGCCACCTAGGGCGTACAGGTAGTCCGACGACGGGGCCGCTAGCAGCTCGTTGATCCCAGTGATGGCTTCTGCCGTCAGGGAAATGCCGACCACCGTGCCATTGTCGGATTCGTCCAGCAAGGTCGTCCCGAGAACTGTGGGTGTGCCGTTGTTGATAGTGCTCCACGAGGCTATCCCCGTATACGGATAGCTCCAGTAGGCTGCCAGAAGATTAGAGGCCGTAATCCCGGATCCGGCCGTTCCCAATTGCGTGACGTAGTAGGTGTAGTCGATCGCTCGCCCGAAGGTGCTGTTCTCCCACGAGTAAAACCCGTTAGATGGGTTTTGCAGTTGGAGCGTTGCGGACACCACGGTCCCTTTCACGCCGGACAGGTCAAAGACAAAGAAATTACTGTAGTCCAGCCCATTGGAGGCGAGGGTGCCGGCGACAAAGTTCGTCGTACTGGAGTCGCGGCCATTGGTGTCGCCATTGTGTTGGACCCATCCGGATGCAATTGCATCAACGTTGACGAGGATGGGCGCAGCTATGCATGCCTGAACGCCGGCGACTGAGACAAGAATTACGCCTGCCGACTTACTGGATAGTGATCGCATGAGTGAGATGAGCCTCCCAGCTAGTTGTTGTCGTTTATTCCTGTGGCAACGGTAACCCGATTGGTTAAGACAAGGAAGTTCGGCGTCGCTGACATCTTAGGGCGCAATAAGCGAAGCGATTGCGCCGAATTAACCCCGCCGCGTAGCGGCACAAAGCCGTCGGGCGTTATCGAAGCCGCTTTTGAACCGGTCGTGCGGCGCAATGCCTTGCGTCGGGTTTTGTTTTGATCCATCCGGCGCAATCGGCTACGCCTTATTGTGCCCTGCACGGGCTCTGGCTTAGTCGGCAGATAACGTGGTCTGTCCCCTATTTACGCTGACCTCAATATCCAGGGGTCAGTGTGGGTGTTTTCAGTCCGCTAGGCAGGACTTACTAACCAGGTCGCTTTCCGGCAGCACGATGTGCTGTCGGCCGGTTTGCAGGACAAGTTGCGGACAGGTCATCGGGTGTGCCGTGATGCCGTTGTTCAGCATGGTCTCGTCCAGCCGCCAGCCGTTGTCGATGGCCAGATCGGTGACGGGGACCTTGTAGGCAAACACCGTGTCCCAAGGCATGCCAAGCTGCCCCGATGCGTTACGGGACACGGCTGTCCTGGTGATCATCAGCAGATGCCAGCGCGAGGTCGAGCCTACGTAGTGCAGAACCTGCCCCGGCGAGTCGGGTGCCTGCATATCAATCACCGGGTAGGTTTCGATACGCTCGGGCGTGATCGTCTCGGTACGCTGCCCGGAAGCCATGGCGCCACCGGCGAGCAGCGACATGAGGGCCATAAGTGTCAGTATTTTGGTGCGAATCATCTGCTTGTCCATGGCGTTACGGATCATGTTTTCTGGCATTCCTCGATAATTGCAGTCTGACCCCTATTTCATTCGGAACAGCAAATAGGTCTGCAGCACGCCGATGACCGGCATGGCGGTGCCGGCGCCCAGCAGGTGGCGGAAGTCGCGGTAGCGCAGCACCAGCGTGTCCGCATCCATCCGCTTGCGCACCAGCAGCAGACACACCGCTGCCATGATCACCCGCGCCGCAATTACTCCTGACCCCAATTACTCTTTAATACCGGGGCTATTCAGTAGAAGCTGTGACTATCTATCAGCTGTGTCCCGTCACGCCGGCGGTCAGGGTAAAGCGCATGGCTTCCTCCATGCTCATGTCGACGGGACGGAGCGCGCTGCGGGGCAGCAGCACCGCATAGCCGCCGATCATGTAGCTTAATGGCAGGTAGACCAGCACCTTGTCTTCGCTACGGAATCCCTTCGGCAGGCAATCCGGCAAGGCCTGGGTCACGAAACCGATCAACTCCATGTCGGAGTTGTCGAGGGTTACGGCCACCACCTGCTGGAACTCCTGCTTCTTGTCCGGTGAGAAATAGTCGAAGAAATCGCGTGTCGCCCGGTACACAGACTTGACCAGCGGCATGCGGTAGAGAAGTTGCTCACCCATGGCGAACAGCCGCTGCACCATGTAGGCATGCATCAGCAGGCCAATGACGAAGGCCGCGATCAAACCGGCGACAACCCCCATGCCAGGGCGGTACAGGTCGGCGGGGAGTATCACGCGGATGGCGCCGCCCAGCACCGCCTCGGCCGACACCGAAAACCAGTAGAGCAGGTACAGCGTGAGGGCCACCGGGAGGATGGTCACCAGGCCGGTCAGGATGTTCCTGCTAATGAATCCGAGCATGTATACACCGTCTTTCCGGTAGGGGGGCTATAGGATGGCAGTCAGCGGAATGATCCGGGGTCTGTTCCCTGTTGTTCGATGAAATAGGGGGCAGACCACCTTTTCCCGTAGGAGTAACATAACGCTAATCGCTCATGAATTGATCAAGGAGGATCGACATGCCGCGACGAGCCTGCATCACCTGGACGGCCGCCGCGCCGGACATTGATGAAGAGTGACGACCTGTTCGAGTAGGGCGGGATGGGCGAGAACGTGGTCTGCTCCCTATTGCCCTATAACCTAAAAGGGACGACGTTGCCGCACGGTGCTCACAGCGTCACGCAGGCTGTTGATGTGACGGGTGCGCAGGTCGTTGCCGTGCCGCTCAAGGAGGTTGACGGTAAAGAACCAGGCGCGGCCCAGCACCCAGACCCGTCGGTAGTCGGGCATGTCCGTTGCCTCGTCGTCCCCGGTGTCGTCCGTGACGCCATCGTAGGGCGCAATAAGCGGAGCGCATTGCACTGAACCAATCCCGCCGCGCAGCTGCTCAACGCCTTGAGCCGGGATTGGTTTTTGATTCATCCGGCACAATGCGGCTATGCCTTATTGCGCCCTGCGCGGGCTGTATTTTATTGATGGGTTGTAGAGCGTCAATGGCACGTTTTTCGCGAACTCTTCGACAGTGACTTTATCGAAATTCCTTCGGTAGGACGCGACTGGCTCCATGTATCCGATCGGAACGCCTGCGGCGTAGGATACGCCCATGCCGGCTTCCATCGACTTGAGCGTGATGGAAAAGATGTAATAACTCTTTTTTCCGGCCTTGATCTCAACTGTATGCGTCGAGGCACTTGGCGTCCTTCCACTCAAGTCGATTTGCATGAATGGCGTCCGGTTGGTGACCTCATAGCTCCCAGGAGGCAGCTCCACCCAGGTGTATTGGCCATCGGTGAGGCTGACGAGTGCTTGGCCGTTAACCTCGAATCCGATCTTTGAAGTACCGGCGGCGCTTCCTTCGTGCATGACGTACAAGGCACCTTGGTTCGCATTCAGGGTGGGCTTTGGTGCGTCCTTGTAGTAGGTCCCAGAGGGCTTTACGGGGCAGCCAGTGAGCAGTAGGGCTGAGAGTACGGCGGCAAATTTCGGTGCTTGCCTCATGGTTCTTTCCTGCTCATCTCGCCAAGGCGTGAGCGTACTTGCACTGATCCCAAAAAATCCAGGTGCGGCAGTAGTCGGTGCGTCAGTCGTGCGGTTAAAGACTTCCGGCCGGTTTTGGTTTTGATGCATCCGGCGCCAACGGCTGCGCCTTATTGCGCCTTACGCGGACGGTCCCCTATCTGCGCCTAGCATTTCAGGCGCGATGGGCGAAGGGTGTTTCGCAAAATGCGCGGATCAACGCTTGCCCGAATCTGCATGATGGCCAAGGGAATGCCGACAACGGCGAAGGCCGCGGCGAAGGCGGTTGCGAATCCTCCCACAACGGTCGCTGCGCCTACCCAGTTATCAATGTCGATCATGTGTGCACCGGTTCATATGGAGGTGGTCGAATGAATTGCAGTTTGCCCCCTGTTTTCCACGCGAGCAATATCGCGCAATGCGCTTGATCCTTTCTTGGGAAATAGGGGGGATAGGGGTCAGGCCACCTTTCCCGCGCAATTGCCACCTCAATTGCGCACGCTGCTGGTACCCTAAGGGCAACTGGCGAGATTAGGAGTTTCAAAGATGGCGTTGGATCAACTCGAGGCGTTTCTGAAGAAAATGCAGGCCGACCCTGCGCTGAAGGCCGAGGTGGTCGCTTCAATGACTGCAGATGACGTGGCGCGCATAGCGTTGAAGCTTGGTTATGAGTTCTCAGGTGATGAGTTGTTGCGGATCTCCGGCAGGAAGGTCGGGAGTGTCACGGTAATAAAAAACGACCTGCCCGGCGAATACAACTAGAAAAGAAAACAGGGTTCTGACCGTGTTTTCACAGAACGGGAAGCGTGGTCTGTCCCCTATTGCCCTGGCCCCATTGGCCCTCGTTGCTCGTTCCAGCGAAATTGGCGCGGAAATTGGGGTCAGAGTAACAATTTCGGCTGATCGCCCGTCGTCTCCTGCCGCGAAGCCTTCCGTCCCGGCTTGGATGGACTGACCCGAACCCCCGTCAACTGCTCGATCTCACGCCTGAAGCGCTCGTCGCCGAGCGCCAAGCCCTTGTTCACCGCAGTGCGTATCACCGCGATCTGCTCGGCATCCATTTGCCCGCGAAAGGTCGCCCGATAACGGGCCGCCCGATCTTGATGGGTTCGCCCAAGACGCAGCCACACGTCGTGCGGCGTCCACATGCCTGCGGGCTTTGCTTGGCCGTTGGCGGCATAGCTGGACCAGTGATAGTCGCCGGGGTGCTCGACCATGCCGGCGCGCACCGGATTGAGTTCGATATACCGCTGGCACACGAGCAGGTAAGCCTCGGCATCCACGACGCAGGACTTGAAGCGGCCTTCCCAGAGGGTGCCGGTGCGTCGGTAGGCATGGTTGAAATAACGCACGTACCGACGTCCGACCGTCTGCATCATGCGTGACAGGCCGTCGGCGTCCGCGGGCGTTGCCAGCAGGTGCACATGGTTGGTCATGAGCACCCAGGCATGAAGGCTGACTCGGTACTTCCTGGAGGCCTCGTCCAGCCAGTGGGCGTAGGCGGCCAGGTCTTCTTCCGACGCGAAACAGGCCTGGCGGTTGTTACCGCGCTGGATGATGTGCTGGGGCACGCCGGCAGGGCATGCTCGGGGTCGTCTCGCCATGCTTGATCGTCCTTGATCCAGATGGGGGAGGGGTTATTGAAGCGTTTGCGCGCTGGGATGGAAAGGAAATTTTACTCTGACCCCAATTACTCGCCGTGGCACATCGGCACCCCGCCCAGGGCGCTGGACAGCAGGTTCATCACCCCGGTGGAGAACGCCACCTTGCCCTCGCTGACCGGCCGGTCGGGAAACAGCCGGTTGTTCTCGTCGGTGATCGCCACCAGCGCGTTGCCGAAGGTCAGCGGCAGCTGCGGCAGGGCCAGCAGCACGGCCCCCATCCAGATGTCCTGCCAGGCGAGCCCGCCCCACGCCAGCTGCGGCAGGTGGAACCCCGGCTCGATCCGCGCCAGGTCGTGGGCCAGGGTCGGCTGCTGAATCAGCGCGACCACCGCGCCGATGACCAGCAGCACCAGCATCGCCGGCAGCCGTGAGCGTGCCAGCAGCAGCAGGGTCAGCACCAGCAGGGCGGCGGCGATCAGCCAGTCCTGCGCCATCATGCGGATGCCCTGCAGCATGAAGCTGAAGCCGAGCCCCATCACCACGCCCAGCAGGGCGGGGCGGGGAATCCACTGCGCCAGGCGCCTGGCCATGCCGCTCGCCGCCAGCCCCAGCCAGATCAGGCCGGTGACCAGGCCGGCCCCGGTCACCATCGCCGGCGTCAGCGCGACGGTTCCCAGCGTCTGGGTGATGGCTGCGGCACCGATGGCCTTCATCGGCTGCACCGGAAAGGGCGTCTTGAACACCATGCCGGCGGTGACCAGTGCGGCACCGAACATCAGCAGGACGCCGGCCGGATCCATGTGCAGCAACGAGACATAGGCGACCACGAAGGGAATCAGCGTGCCCAGATCGCCGAAGGCGCCGGCAAGTTCGGAAAGATCAAAGTGGTTTCGCACAGGCGCTGTCCCGGGATTGTTGTTATTGGATCGGTCGGGGACTGAGCGCGGTCTGTCCCTGTTACGTGAATTGGGGTCAGAGTAATACGTGAATTGGGGTCAGAGTAACAATTCCTTGTGGGTGTAAGGGTGTGCTGAGCGAAATTTTACTCTGACCCCAATTACTGGAAGCGGTTGGGTGGCCGGTTGTAAGGGTGTTTTTACTCTGACCCCAATTACTTCCATTACTCTGACCCCAATTACTACTATTTTTTGTCCATGAAGTTCTTGAGCTTCTCAAAGAACCTATTCTCAAATCGCCCAAGGATGCGGAAGGCTTCTTTTCGTTCTGATTGATTTTTTGATGCTATGTGTGCGTTATTCTTCTGCATTTCGAATGAAATATCTTCAGACATCTCATTTATAAGGTTTCTTACGTCCATGCTTAATGCGTCATGATATTCGTGCAGTGCTGCACTAACTAGATAGTTGTGGATGTGATCAGCTTCATCTGTGATTCTTGTAGACCACATAATCTGACTTGTTCCTCTGGTTTCACTGCTCGTTCCAACAAGCAATTCGATCAGTTGAATTAGTCCTGCGTGGCTTATTATGTTGCTCGAAATACTATGGTGTTCACTATCATGAATAATCCCAGTTAGGGCTTTGTCGGCGGTGACAAATAATGCTCTTACACCTTTTTGTACATCGGTCTCTAAGGCTGCCAATTGAGCTGCGTCGTGTTCAATGAGTGTTGCAGTCTTGTGTCGGAAGGTGATTCGATCAGAATATGCCATCTCGAGGGTGTGCAGGATGTTGGAATAATTTACGTTAGCTGCTTTTGCATCATAGGATGAGATGGTGTCTATGCCGTTCTGCCTTAGCCAAGATTTAAGGCCATTTTCCGTATGGTAAGGGGCGACTTTTCTTATGAAATCAGAGAAGGTGAGGCTGCTATTGTTATGCAGCATGTTGGCAAAAGATCCAACGTATACATTGAGGTTCTGTGTGCCTAACGCAAGCGCTGTCCTTTTTAGTTCCGCTAGTTGATCTTCCGTCTTATGTTGCATTTCCTCAATGGCGAGCTGGCGATGGCTTATGATCTCATTGAGGAATCCATGCATTGTTAGGAGCTTTAATTGGCCGTTTGATCTCGCTGCGGCTTCTCTTAAGGTTGTAATTGAGCTCTGGTATGCCTCATGAAGAATGTGGCCCTGTGTCAGTGCTGGCATTAAAACGTTCGCATCTAGATAAATATTCTGCGGAAGCGCTTCGTTGTGAAAAAGAGTGTCATGAGGCGAGCTGGCGATGATTTCAAGAGCAAAGCTGATCTTGCCAAGCATCGCTAGTAACTCGCTTTCTTCGTCAGTGGGGTTTGTGAGTAAGTCTTCAATAACTCGTCTGACTGCAGTATTGGGGTAGCTAGGGCCAAGAGGTATTTGGCTCCTGGTCTTGCTTATGACGTCATCGATATTCACGGATTCGGGTGGTCTTTGTGCGGCGAAGGCGGCCCCAAGGTCCCAGCCGCGTTGGAATATCAAGGTGTTTAATAAGCAAGTAGAGAATTCCTCGAATTTCTTATTTGTGGCTATTCCTTCACGAATAAATAGGCGATCGCTAAGAGATTTTGACAATATAGCTATGGCGCTATCAGATGACTGGTGTTGAGTGTTTGTTGTGGTAGCGTGATAGAAGTCATTTTGTCTAGTTATGTGAGCCTGCGCTTCTAGCTCGGCAAGGGCGTTAGTGGTTAATTTGTCAGCCAGGGGTTGTGGTAAACCTAAGTCCGTTGCTATTGTTTTTGAAATGGTTTGCGCGTCAACACCGTCGTTAGCGTTGGCTTCTATTACATGGCTAACCATTCCTTGGACAACAGAGTCTCGTAACGGGATCAATCTATCCGAAAGCCGCACGCGAGCGTAGCAGGCAGATAAGTATTTTCTTGTCGTAAGAAATGGGTCTTTTTCGATATGTTGTTGCTTGGGTGCGCAAAGTAAAGATTTGGCCTCATTTAACGAGCGCCATAGTTCATCATGATTGTCGGCGTCATCGTAAAATTCAGTTCGTATACGCAGTTTCTGTAGTTTGGCGATGAGTGCGGGGTCTGCGGATGATGGGAGTAGCGCAAGGTGGCTGCCATCGTGGTATTTTCCGACATCCTCATCTGCAACTCGAAATATCGATGTTATAGCAGGGTCAATGAAAGAAAATCCAACGAATAATAGCTGAGTTCTAGTGAAGCACCAGTTTACGAAGTCAATGTAATGTTTGTCATTTAATAACTCTTTGTAGTGGTTGGATGAAAGTGCGATTGTTTCTGGAAGTTCGGCTCGGCCATGGATTCTGGCGATAAAGAAGTCTTTCTCAAACGGCGCTTGACGAAGTGATGGGTCGCCTACATTAACGGGGGTAGGGGACTTTCCATGCTCAGCTGCCCAAGCGTCAAGCAGGCACGTGTCATAGTTGGTAGTAACGTAGAATCGAAATGGGAGTTGTGGGAATGCGGAAAGTGCCGAAAAATCATCTGTAGTCAATGCATTTCGTAGCCAGCTAAGAATTTCTTTTTTATCGAGTTTTGGACATAAAAAATACTGGTCTGCGGCATTCAAATAATCGGCTTCGCGAACGCGCTCTTTCATGACCTGTTTGATCAGTGGGTCTCTCGTTCCAACCTGTTCGGCTAGTTGGTTGAGTAGTGTGGGCCAAGTGGGGAGGCCGGCTGCTGCTGATACACCAGCCCCAGCAAAGAGAGCTGGATTGTCGGAATCTGCAAGAAAAGTGCATATGGTTTGGGTCAGTGTCATAAGCTGGTAATCAATGGTTCAGACTTTATAGGTCTGAAAGTTGAAAACAAAAAACCACCCACCCCTTCCGAGGTGGATGGTCCCAATGCTGTTGTTATTAGCGGGCGTCCTAGCCATCGATGCCTTCTTATTCAGGCGTGCCGCCAGCGGCACGGCTTGCTCCCCAAGCCTCGGGTCTGGTCCCCATCCCCCGCCTGGCCACCCCGGAGGACGGTAGGGTGACGTGA
>Ga0272443_10003854_pt1 | contig 17141 bp, 14 predicted proteins | sample SSMAcet12_FD_193581 | JGI IMG/M metagenome (GOLD analysis project Ga0272443, IMG submission 193581) | Marine sediment archaeal communities from Little Sippewissett salt marsh, Falmouth, MA, United States - SSM-Acet-12 | ecosystem: Environmental > Aquatic > Marine > Wetlands > Sediment ... | reverse complement strand
GCGGGATGGATGGGCAAGCTGCAGGCGGCGTTGATGCCACTCCTCCATGACAAGCACCATGCTGCAGGATTCCAATAACTCCGGTGAAACCGCCTGCGAGCGGTGGCTCTCCATGTCAATGCCGCGCTCGGCCATCACCATACGGGCTTTCTGTGTCGCGGGGATACCCGGATACGCTTCGACTCCTGCAGATGCCACGCGCCATTCTTCCTGCTGACCTTGCTTTGCGAGCCAGGATGTGAACAGCGCCTCCGCCATCGGCGAACGGCATTGATTGGCTGTACAGACAAACAAAACGGAATGATTCATCGAGGGGACATTAAATCAGTTGGCCAAGGATGCGCAGATGACGATAAAGCTCGGCGCCTGTCATCAATCCCAGTTTCTCATCCGCCTCAGCAGCAAATTTCTTGCAGGCCGACGTGAAATCGGCGGTGGTAATCAGCTGGGCACTCATGCACCCCGGGCGATTCTCTGCATCTTTCAATGCTTTGCGCGCGCTGGCAATGCCAACATTGTTATCGGTGCGGAAAACCCGAACCAGAATGCATTCCACCTCACCGATCTCAGCCCGGCTCGCAAGCAAATCCCCGCCTGACTCGTCCGCTTCTCCAAGCAGTTTCCACGCGGGGAATCCAAGCGCTTCAAGTACATCGCCGATTAATTCCATGAAAGCCTGAGGAGATTGTTCCTCAAAACGCTCCCGGAGATACCCGGTGGAGGGCAGCGGGCCACTGCCCGGGATCTGTCCCGCCGCATCCTGCGTCTCGCGCAGCGTAGAAGAGAGACCGAAGACATCGGTCAGCCACTCCGCCACCGTCGTTTTTTCTTCCAGCTCCGCAGGGCGTGTGCCGCGCGCAAGCTGACCCGGGAGCATGCGCTTCTGCGCGAGCAGTTCCTGCAAGGGTTCGTCCAGCGTACGGACTACCGCTAACTCATAAATCTGAAGGGGAACCTCACGGTGCAAATTCGGGAAGAAGCGATGTTCGGCGCGCAGTCGATTGGCGGGGTTCCAATCATAATCAAAATGAATAATATAACTGGCTTGAGGGAGCATCTGACCATCTGAGCGGGCATGTGTATCAGCGAGAAGAACATGCACACTCTCATCTTCACGGAAGCGCGCCATCACCTGCGCCCCTTCGTCACTGGAGACATCTGCTTCGATGGATAGCAGCCCGTAAGCCGACAGCACAGCTTCCAGACGCTCCCGAGTGTCCCTGGGAGCGTGGGTGAAGACAACGGCCTTCTTCCCTGCGGCAGAGATGTCCTCCATCAAATTGACCAGGGTGCGCACCTTCACACTGTTGTAGCCCTCGCCGCCGAAGCTCCCCGCCACCTTCATGCGCTCTACTGCTGCGTAAATATGGGTGCGGGTAAGCGTTCCGCCCAGTTTTCGTAGACGATACCGCTCCTCAGCCAGCGTTTCCTGATACGTTTGCGATTGACTGGCATCCATATCCAACCAGATGACCTCGCGCACCCGGCCGGGGATGCCTTTTATCTGCCGGCGATCTCGCCGCAAGGTCTTCGAGAGGAACTGCTCGCGCAGATCAGGGAGTGTCGCCTGTGGGTCTCTCTTTACGCTGCCGGGCTCAAGCAATTGAAAGACATTCAACCACTCCTCCCGGCGTTCAGGCTGCGCCCCACACAATCCCCAGCGGCGACGGGCCGGGATTGCAGTCAGCGCGGCTGCATCCAGTTCCCCACGCCTCGATTCAACCAGCAGGTTGTCCAGCACAAGCGTATCAAAGCGGAGATCGGCATCGTCCAGCCGGGGACGGTCCTGGAAGAACGTGGGATAGTGCGCCAGATAGACTCGTGCAGGAGTGCGCCAGTCCAGCAACCGCTGTTCCAGATCGCCGCGTACCAGCGTTACCGACAGGCTCCCTGCCCACTGAGTCAACACCCTCGCCCAGGCCCTCAGACCCTCCTCACTGCAGAGGATTAAGATACGCTCTGCGTCTTTTTCCTGCATCAGCGCTCGCAGCGCGACAGCGACGACGGCACGTTTTCCACTGCCGCGGTCATCTGCAAACAGGAGATGGTCGTGGGACAGGAGCTTGTCAAGCGCTTCTATCTGATCTTCCCGCAGAGGAAGCGGCAGGAGCAAATCGCGGGTTTCTTCCTTTCGGAGCTTCGGTTCGAGAAGCGGCTTAAGAACAGCCACCACATTCTGACCAGCAGGCTTTAAGCCGCCGCGCTCGAAAAGTGGCGTATAAGCCCGCAGCAGCGGCGGTGGGGCGACATCGTCAAGCGATGGCGGTTGCAAAAACCGCGTCCCCGCCATCTCGGGCACCTCCATCGCCTCCATGGGAAGCGGGGGAGGTTCCCTCGGGGGCATGCCGATCGGCAGTGTGACAATGGTCGGGGTTTCAAACAAACCGAGGTCGAATTGAAAAAGCATCTCTCCGCCCATGTCGAGCGATGAAGCGAAGAAGGGAACGCTGGGTGGAATTGAAACAGGCGGCTGTCCGGGGAAGGTCGTCACAACCGGGTGGGTGAGCTGCAAGCCTTTTACCGATGCGATCTGGGCAGAACGCATCGGCGAGATGGCCTTGCGTGGCGAGAACGGACGGGTCGGCACGTCAGCTCTTCTGCTGTTCGCCGACCTTCAGGCTGTGTGCTTCCTCCACGGCAGTTTTTATCCGCAGGAACGGTTCGAGGACATTCCTGCCGCGTAATCTGCGGGGCAACACTTCTCGCCCGGCTTCTGCTTCTTGATCATAGCCAGGAAGCGCCTGAAGGACATACTGTCCATCAACCGTCGCACGGACCCACAGGACCGGAATTTCAACCTGGGGACGGAGTTTCAGGAACTCTGCATCACGGACAAGAATAAGATTGGGGTTTGTATCCAATGCCTGGAGGATCGGCATGCCGATCAACTCGGTACATATATATTCCTGGAGTGTGTCACCATAAAGAACAGTCTGTAGATTGGTGGGACGGATGGATCCGCTTACACGGAATTCGATCGGGCGCGTGCGTGCGTCTGTAACCAGGCATCCGCCGCGAATGGCTGCACCGTCTTCGAACGTGACAAGGTCCAGGAATGCCAGCACCCTCTCATCGGGGCCGCTGCCTGCTTGATCTGCCATGGATTCACCCCTCTCACTGCACGCCGCCGGTTGTCGGCATCACACCCCCTACTGTAGCGGAAACAAAAACGCTTCGCAAGAGGTCTTTAGTCCCGCCGACCCCCGGCCGGCTCTCCATTGCGGCTCGTGGGGAGATATGGCATCGCCGGCCCATCAACGCCAAGGTGCGCCGCCAGGGCTGCACGCATCGCAATGCGGTCATCCCAGGGATACTCGATTTCTCCGAAGCACATCGACTGTTCATGCCCCTTGCCGCAGACGACCACAAGATCCCCGGGGCTCGCCTTTTCAACAGCAAGAGAGATGGCCTCGCCGCGGTCTGGAACGCGCACATAGCTCTTGCCCTCGATGCCTCCGCCGGCTGCGGCACCCGCCGCCATTTCAGCAAGAATCGCATCGAGCGCCTCGGTGCGCGGGTCTTCTGCTGTAAGAATGCTCATATCCGCATGCTGTACGGCAACCTCCGCCATCATGCGCCGCTTCTCCCGGTCCCGCAGCCCTGCCGACCCGAAGACCGCAATCACACTTCCGCTGGTGAGTGCACGGCAAGTTTCGAGGGTGACGCCCAGGGCATTGGGCGTGTGCGCGAAGTCGACCAGCGCCGTGAAGGCCTGACCCAGATCGATGCGCTCCATCCGCCCGGGAATGCCGCGCAATGCGGCGATTCCATCCGCTGCGTCAGACAGGTTTATTCCCAACCCGTCTACGGTTGCCGCGCAGGCAGCCAGAATATTGCTCATGTTGTAATCACCCTGCAAAACGCTCCGCATTTCGATGTCGCCCTGCGGCGTGTGCACATCCGCCCGCAATCCCGCCGCTTCGATGTCAACCCGGCGGGCGACATAATCCGCTTCCGCAGTTCCATAGGAAACAACCCTGCCGGAAGCGCGCGCCGCCAGATATTCGTAAGAGGGATCCGCGCGGTTCAAAACGCAGACCTTGGACTCACCCGCCTCCGGCTCGGCGTAAAAAAGCATACCCTTGGCATCACGATAATCCTCGAACGACCCATGATAATCGAGGTGTTCATGGGTGATATTGGTCAGAACAACAGTGTTGAAAATCTCCGGCAGGACACGGTACTGAGCAAGACCATGTGAGGTGACTTCCAACACAGCATGGGTCAGACCCGAAGCAACCATCCCTGCGAGCAGACCCTGCACGTCCCATGGATCCGGCGTCGTCACATGCAAACCGGTGTCCTGGACCTGATCGCCGATGACCGCATTCACGGTAGACACCATCCCGGTGCGCAGTCCAGCGTGTTTCATAATGTGATAAATCAAATTGACCGTCGTTGTTTTGCCATCCGTGCCGGTAACGCCAACCAGAGAAAGGGAGCGGGCTGGATGTCCATGCCACGCCGCCGCCAGCTCGCTGAACGTACGGCGCGAATTTGGCACGCGGAAATAGGGCACTGTCAGGCCTGATACAGGCGCTTCGCCGATCACCGCGGCAGCACCGCGTTTAATCGCATCCTGAATATACGCATGGCCATCGACCTGCACACCTGACACAGCCACAAACAGCGCACCTGCCATAACCTGGCGCGAATCGACCGTCACGATGGGGAGGTCCAGATCCGGAGGGGATAAAGATTTCAGTGAAGGCGTTGCTAGAAATAACTGGCGCAGGTTCATAATACGAACGCGCCCGGCGCGAACCGGACGCGATGACCATCCTCTCTCATGTGATGGATCCGTTCAGCTCAACCGCTGACTCAATTGATCCAATTTTCCGGCTACCGACCCGTCCAGCACCTGGTCGTTTACCCGCACAAGCAGCCCTCCCAGGATGGAAGGATTCACACGGAACTCTACCACAGCATTCTCATCAAGCTGGGCGAGAAGCTTCTTCCGGATGATGTCCTGCTCTTTTTCCGTCAGAGGAAGCGCACTGGTGATCTCAGCGGATGCGCCCTCAAGTTCAATATCATCGAGCACAAGGACGTCTTTGCCCTTGATTCCGCTGAAGAACTCGTCAATTAGCGCCCGTTGTCGTTTCTCGTCAAGACTCTCGCCAATAACCTTGTTGGCCGCAGCGATCGCCAGAGCAGCAACCTGACCACGTAAATCTCCCAGCGCCTGATTGCGAATGTCCTCTGCCTCGTCCTGAATGGCCTGGCGCTGCTTCATGATATCCTGGTCGGCTTCCGCCTTGATTTCGAGCACCAGCTGCTCGGCCTTCTCTGCAGCCAGACGGGTTTCTTCACGCGCTTTCTGTTTCGCTTCAGCGATAATGTCTGCGGCCTGTTCTTCCGCTTGCGCTTTCGCCTCACCCGCAATGCGCGCATCTTCCAACCCCTGCTCGATGGTTTCCTTGCGGTTTGCGAGCATATTCAAGATGGGCTTGAACACAAAACGCGAAAGGATAAACACAACGACCAGGAAGTTAAAAATTTGAACGATCAGATATCCAAGATTAATACCCAATGCTTCCAAGGTCTTCCTCCTCGGGTCTTACACAACAATCAGCCAACGAAGAGAAGCAGCATGGCAACAACCAGCGCATAGATTGCGATGGCTTCGGCAAACGCAATTGCCAGAATCATGCTGATCTGAATTTGCCCTGCTGCGTCAGGATTACGCGAAATCCCTTCCAGGCCGGCTGCAGCCAACCTGCCGATAGCGAGGCCGGGACCGATCACGCTTAACATGACGAGACCAATGGCGAGGTATTTGATTCCAATTACTAAATTCGCTGCAGTTTCAGGCGTCATAGATTTCATTCCTCCACGAATCAGGGTGCGTCAAAAAGAATCTGTGGTCCAAATCAATGGTCTCCATGCGAGACGGTCGCCATCGCCATAAATACAAGTGTAAGCATCCCGAAGACCACTGCCTGAATCAATCCGACGAAGATTTCCAACAACATGAAAACGGAATCCACCAGCACCGGGATCAACGAGCCCATGACAAAGAGAAGCACGCTTCCGGCGAAAATGTTCCCGAATAGTCGAAAGCCGAAAGAGATGATGCGGGCAATTTCACTGATGAGCTCCAGGAAACCGACGAAGATGTCTGTAAACGCGAACAGTCCGGCAAACTGGCGCTTGTCTTTCTTCTTCGAAAACGCCTCTTTCACGCCGTCAAAATTAAAAAATTTCTTGAAATAGGACACACCCGAGGCTCGTACACCCAGGAACTGCACGGCAACAACCGCAGTCACGGCAAGGCCGAGGGTGAAATTCAAATCCGTCGAAGCCACACGCACGAAGGGTACAAACCCGAGAGCCTCGCCGTGCGCCTCAGCCGCCTCTACTTCCGCCGTAATCGTGCTCAGTTCAAACCCGCCGAGGGAGAACAGTTCCTGCACTTCGTAGGCAGGAGCGCCGTGATGCGCCTCGTGGAAATAACCGATGCTGTCCACACCGGGGATCAATTCCATCCAGTTGACAATTAAAATCATGAATACCAGCGACGCAAACCAGGGGAAAATCCAATCCGCCCATTTATTCGCCGTCTGCACCGTTAGATTGTAGAGCGGTTCGATGACCGCCTCCAACACCCCGGCAAGGCCTTTCGGGGCCAGGTCGCCATCTTTCAAGTCACGGTTGACGCGAAATGCCATCCAGAACAGCACCAGGTCCGCGAGCAACACGGCGATCATGGTGTTGGTCAGGGCAAAGTCGCCCAGAACGGGAAGGCGCAGTACCGGTGTGAGGGCTTCAGGCGCTACCTGAACATGGGGCATCACCGGCCCGATCGCCCACGAGGCGAGGATATTCAATGCAATTATGACAAGCAGAACCCACATGCGGGGTTTTTTCTCAGCTTTGGTCGGTGCGGAATTCTCCACGTGACACGTCCTCCGGGGAGTCAGACTTTGTCGCTTCGCCGATCGTTATCTGCTGAATGCGTGATGCAGAACGCATCACCACACGATACATAAGAAAGAGTGTAATGGGAATGCTCAGGACCACCAGGCCAACGGTAAAAAGCGGGCGAGAGCTGAACTGTCCATCCAGCCACAAACCGGCCAGGAGCGCAACGAGAATGATGGTGAGCGTCAGACATCCCACCTGTGCAAGGATGCCCACAAGTCCGATTACCGTTGAACGCTGCGTTCGATCCTTGATTTCCAGAGGATCACCTCATGCAAACGTTTCGGCATTGTATCATGCCGCCATAGGCCGGTCAAACGGGACCATTTTACATGCCATTGCAGTGGTTTGCGAGCCGCGAAACTGTTGAAATATCTCCATCACTGGAAGGAGGATGCGACCTTATTTCAGCAGGAAACCCGGCAATGGTATAATGCCGCCGTGACTTCACCAACGAACGAGCCAAACCGGGACCTCATCCATTCCTATCCGGATGCACATATTCTGCAAACGCCAGCCTGGGGTGCGTTGAAATCGCACCACGGATGGTCTGCCGAACATGTGCAGGACGGCAACCAGGGCGCACTACTGCTCTTCCGCCCGCTTCCTCTTGGCATGAAACTGGCCTACCTTCCCAAGGGACCGCTGGGCGGCAACCTGCCGGCGTTGCTTCCTGCCCTGCTGACAGCATGCCGCCGGCAGGGCGCGTTTGCGCTCAAAATTGAGCCCGACTGCTGGACGCCGGATCCCCTGGAGGAAGAACTGACCTCCCTGGGTTTCATCCGCAGCCCACATGAAGTTCAACCTCGGCGGACCGTCGTCATCAATCTAAACGGTTCTGAAGACGACATTCTCAGCCGGATGAAGCAGAAAACCCGCTACAATATTCGCCTTGCGGGTCGAAAAGGTGTGGAGGTACACACCTGGAAAGATGTGGGCGCCTTCGCGGAGATGATGCGCATTACTGGAGAGCGGGATGAGTTTGGCATTCATTCCGCCGCTTACTACCAGGATGCCTACGACCTCTTTCATGCCGATGGCGCTTGCGAACTCTTTGTGGCAACCTTTGAACAGCAACCGCTGGCAGCGTTGATGGTCTTCCAGCGGGGAGCGCGCGCCTGGTATATGTACGGCGCCTCCACCAATGCGCATCGCAACCTCATGCCAACCTACCTGCTCCAATGGGAAGCCATCCGCTGGGCAAAGGAGAAGGGCAGCGTTGAATACGATCTCTGGGGCGTCCCCGACGAAGAGGAAGCCACACTCGAAGCAAATTTCTCAAACCGCAGCGATGGGCTATGGGGCGTGTATCGATTCAAACGCGGTTTTGGCGGGGACCTGAAGCGCTCCCTTGGTGCATGGGATATCCCCCTCCAGCCTGTCCGCTACCGGCTTTACCGCTCGGCGTTGAAGCTGCGCCAGCGATAAGGAACGAACCCATGCATGTCATCCATGAACCCACGCAATGGAATCAAACCGTCGCTTCCCTCCATGGCGGCGTCCTCCAGTCCTGGGAATGGGGGCAGCTTAAGCAGCAATTTGGGTGGAAGGCGCACCGCCTGCTCTGGAAAGACGATCAGGGTCAGCCGGTCGCCTGCGCACAGCTCCTTTTCCGCCAGCCTGACATCCCCCTCATCGGCCATGCCGCCTCGGTCGCCTACTGCCCGCGCGGTCCGGTTCTCGACTGGCAAAATGCAACCCTGCGTGAACAGGTGTTGCGCGATCTGGTGCAGCAGGCGCGTCAAGCGAATGCCATCTTCATCAAGATCGACCCCGAGATTGTCACGGCGCGCAAGGACCGAGAAGACGGTGAGTTAATCCCCGACCCTGCAGGCACGCAGATCGCGGACGCCATCAAAGCCTCTGGCTTTCAACGTTCCCCCTCACAGATCCAGTTTGCCAACACCATGGAGCTGGAGCTGGATCAGGATCCCGAAGCCCTCCTCGCAGCCATGAAGCAGAAGACTCGCTACAATATCCGCCTGGCGGGGAAGAAAGGCGTCACGGTTCGGCTTGGCAGCCGGACCGACCTTGATCTGCTCTACCAGATGTATGCCGAGACATCCCTGCGGGACGGCTTTGTCATTCGTAAACCAGAATACTATCAACTGGCCTGGGGCAGCTTCATCGATGCCGGGCTTGCACAGCCGTTCATTGCCATGGTGGAAGACCAGCCGGTCGCAGCGCTCATCCTTTTCCATCTTGGCGATAAAGCCATCTACATGTACGGAATGTCCACGCAGGCACACCGGAAGCTGATGCCGAACCATCTCCTCCAGTGGGAAGCCATCCAATGGGCACAACAGAAAGGGTATCGCCTGTATGACTTCTGGGGTGCGCCGGACAATCTCACACCCGAGGACAGCATGTGGGGTGTGTACCGCTTCAAACTTGGCTTCGGCGCACGTTTCACCGTAACGCCCGGCGCCTGGGACCTCGTCCTCCGGCCCGTCCTGCACGTCCTCTATGAACAGCTGATGCCAGCCGTGTTGAACCTGATGCGTTCGCGCGGCCGCGCACAGACACGGCTCATCCTGGAACCCTTAGCGCATCCCGCAGCCAGCAAGCAAATATTCAACCCTTGAATTTGACCCTCCACCTCAACGGGCATACAATCCAGGCAACCCTCCGGATGAACCCTCATCTTATTCCACCCGGAGGTGGCGTTCAACAGCATCAACCGGATATCCTTGATTTTTTTAATTTATCGGAGGATCTCATGGGTTCAACATCCAAGGTTCGAATCATGACGGACACCACGGCAGTCTTGCCACCCGGCTATGCCCTTCAACACCACATCGAGGTGATCCCCCAGGTAATCATCTTTGGCGATGAGAGCCTGCTGGAGGAACAAGAAATCAGTTATTCCACCTTCCTGAAGCGCCTGAAGAGCTCGAAGGAACTCCCGAAGACCGCTGCGCCTCCAGTCTGGTCCGCCGAAAAATCCATCGGCACCTATCTCGAAGAAGCTGATACCGTCATCTGCATTCACCCCTCCACAGAGGTGAGCGGCACCATCCGCTCCGTTACCACAGCCAAAGAACAGTCCTTTCCGGACGCCGATGTACGCATCATCGACACGCGAACGATCGGTGGGAATTTATGCACCATGGTGCAGAACGCGGTAGCCTGGGCGGAAGAAGGAATCGCCGCAGATGACATTGAAGCGCGCATACGCGCCATGATCCCGAAGGAGCGCTCCTACTTCGTGGTGGACACGCTTGATTACCTCCATCGTGGCGGCCGTATCGGCAACGCCTCATACCTGATGGGAAGCGCTTTGAGCATCAAACCCGTGCTGTACCTCAATGACGGTCGTGCAGACGTCCTTGAAAAAGTCCGCACACGCCGGCATGCGGTTGAACGGTTGATTGAACTCACTGTCACAGAATGCCCCGACCCGGTGAAGGGGCAACTCTGTATCATGCAGGCGGACAGCCTGGAGCGCGCAACGCAATTGAAAGCCACCTTCACGGAGCATTATGGTGACTACGATGCGCCCATCGTCACGCTCGGCGCCGCTTTCACAGTACACGCAGGACCGGGTACCCTGGCCGTCGGCTTTTTCGATCAATCCTGAAGCAAGCATCAACCGTAACCCCTCAAGCCCCCGTACGGGGGCTTTTCCGTGGGAACAAGCCGCCTTTCTACGCAACAGGTCTATAATCTAGATGAATCCCAACCCCACCCAAGGAGCTTCCGATGGAATCCGATCCCATCTCCCGCCTTTCCCTTGCGCAACTGCCCACACCGGTCGAGGCGCTTCCCCGCCTGAGCGCGCTCCTTAAAGGGCCTGCGATCATGGTCAAGCGGGACGATCAAACCGGACTTGCCTTCGGTGGGAACAAGACGCGTAAGCTTGAATTTCTTGTCGCTGCGGCGCGACGTGCCGAGGCACGCACCCTCATCACACGCGGCGCCGCGCAATCAAACCACTGCCGGCAGACCGCCGCAGCAGCCGCCCGATTCGGCTTCAACTGCACCCTGGTACTCGCCGGAGACCCGCCCCCATCCGTAACAGGCAATCTTCTGATCGATCATTTGCTCGGCGTTGACATTGTCTGGAGTCGCAGCGAGGACCCTGAAGAGCTGTTGCAGTCCACGTTCGAAAAGCTCGAATCAGAAGGGAGCGCCCCCTACCTGATCCCCTATGGTGGATCCAACCCTGTCGGCGCGCTCGCCTACGCGTACGCAATGCAGGAATGGCTTGATCAACACATGCCTGCAGACCGGATTGTGTTCGCAACGTCATCCGGTGGGACGCAGGCAGGATTGGTGTTGGGTGCAAAGCAGTTCGGTTACCGGGGTCGCATCACGGGCATCAGCGTGGACAAGCCCGCGGATCAACTACGCGCCCTGGTTGTAGATCTCGCCAATGCCACAGCGGATTACATCGGCTGGGATGTGCGCGTGCAGCCTGCTGATGTGCTTATTGACGACGATTATCTGGGGGGAGGCTACGGAGTCATCAGCGATGCTGAAATTGAAGCCATCCGCCTCTTTGCGCAGACGGAAGGCTTAATGCTCGACCCTGTATACACTGGAAAAGCAGCTGCCGGCTTGCTCGACTGCATTCGAAACGATACATTTGCGCCAGAAGAGACTATCCTTTTCTGGCACACGGGAGGCACGCCGGGATTATTCGCCTATGCCGATGCGCTCTCCACGGGGTAGGCAAACTGGTCGCAGGTCTCCACCGACCGCGCCTGACCTCCCAATAGGAAGAGACGACATCCGGTCAACCGCCTTTTACTGCTCGATGCACCATCATCATGTGGAAAATAAGCGCCGTTGATCCGCCGTACCCGGTCGGCTTCCAGGTTTTTCGCTTCGCTCCTGGATCGAGTGCTTACAGAAAAACTGGACAGGGTTTCCCCCTGCAAGGACACGCGCCTCTGCTGGAAACAAGAAGAGCCGGGATCTCCCCGGCTCAGGCGATCTATGAAGACACAGGCTATCGGCGCCAGCGCTCGGTAAGCTTCCAAACACGCGCGAATAACAGTTGGGGCACCATCGCCCGCCATGAGCTCTGCGCCAGCGATGGATCGACTTCTGCCAGGGCAAAACGCTCGCGTGTGTAGGCATCCACAATAACCCAACCCCGCTCCGCTTCCTCGGGGAGCGCATCAGCAAACAGTGCCCCCCGTTCATGCGGTGTTTGTGCCGGATGGACAGCAATCCCCAACCGTTCCAGCCAACCGCTCCAACGAGCGTAGATCCGTCCCGTCGGTGTATCCAGAAAACCGGGTTGGGAAAATGCCTGCGCAGGTCGATTCATGCCAATCCGGCTCATGCCATTAGCGAACATGTGCTGGACCTTGAGCCAGCGCGTGGGGTCCAACCGTCGCCATATGGAAAATGCTGCCAGTAATGCCAGACTTGCTGCGGCCCAGTATCCCAGCGTACTTCTTCGTTCAGGGGGAAAATCAAGGTCGGCTGGTTCCTCATCCAGGTTGAGTTGTTCTTCAAGTCGGGCGAATGGGTCTTCCTCTTCCCGTGGCCCGCCACCCTCCGCCAGGATTCCACCAAGGGGATCTTCCTCCTCCTGTGGACGCGGGCGGTCGAGTGCAGGCTGTGAAGACGTCGGTTCGAATTCAACCCAGCCCAGCCCGGGGAAATAGACCTCCGGCCAGGTATGGGCGTCTTCGCCCCGGACCACATAGAGCCCATGGATGGCGTCATAGGTGCCGCGGGCATAGCCCGCTGCCATACGGGCAGGTACCCCGAGTGAGCGCAGCATCACAACTTCTGCGCTGGCGTAATAGTTACAGAACCCGACCTTGTAATCGAAAAGAAACCACTCGAGAGGATCGCGGTCTTCCGGAGGGGATTCGGTGACGCGGTTATAGTCAATGTTGCTGCGAAGCCAGCGGGTAATGGCGACAGCCTGCTCATACGGAGTCTCCAATCCCTCTGTAATCTCCGCCGCAAGATCCCGGATAGACTGTGGAAAATCCTCGGGGAGCTGCAGATACGAATCTGCAATCCAATCCGGATACTGCTCACCCGCAGCGCGTAGCTGTTCTTCGTTCGGAGACGCGACCGCGCCGCGCGCACGGTATTCTTCGCCCTGCATCACAATCTGATCCGACGCGAAGGATAGTCCTTCCAGTGAATCCGGGGACGACCCTGTGCGTGTTACAGTCGAAGTGCGGTTAACCCACATAGGTTGTGAGGGTACGTACACAACCTGGAACGCCGAATCAACCGCGCGCACCGTTACCCTCACGGTCTCACGGCCCTCGTACTCAGGCAGCACAAGGTTGCCCTCATCCGGGTTGAAACGCTGTTCCGTTCCCATGGAAAGCGACCAGAGGCCGTCCTGATAGACGTCATAGATGCGCGAGCGCCAGTACAGACGGCCGCCCCCGGAAGGGAGACGCTCCGGGTCGACCTCCATCACCGTTGAGTCTTCCGGTTGGATGCCAGCCGTGAGCGAGAGCGTCTCTCCGTACTGCTCTGCCCGTAATGAAACCGGGGTTCGCAAACCGCCAAACGCATCCCCGACACGGTCGCGTACCGAGCGGATGGGTGCGGTGACGCTGGACCAGAACGCCTCAACCGTCTCATAGTCCGTCAACACCGGGCTGAGCCAGGCTACAGCAACCAGGAAGAGCGCGAGGATGATTCCAGCCCGGTTGATATGGACATCCACATCTCCCGGGACGCGTGAATGCATCCGCTGCCAATCCACTTTATGCAGCAGGATATCACTCCGGATTAATAAAACCAGGGCAAGGAAAACATACAGGACAAGGAACAGTTCAATCCGCGCCTCCCCTACATAGTAAAACGTGTTGGTCACCACCGCGAAACCGGGGACCAGCAAACCAAGCCAGGCTCTGCCCCGTCGGAACATCGCCCATGCTCCCCAAACAGCCATCACCCAGTACAGCACCGCCATCAGCATCACAAACATCAATGGATCGTGATTGGTTTCGCCTGTCAGCAGCACCCGCAGAAATATCCCCATCCTCCCAAGCAGATTGATACTGCGGTCATGCCATGAAAGGACAGGGTCCTGGGTCAGTCCCAGCTGCCAGCCTATGGTGAAAAGGCCGTACGCCGCGGCGAAGAACGTGGAGAGGAGCCCGGAGAAGGAACTGCGTGCCAGCGCCGCCCCGGCGATGACCGCGCAAACGGTTACAAACGAAACCAGACCAAGATGCTCCGTCCAATCTGCAGCGGCCAGCACCCACGCAGAATCCATCATCACAATCAAGAAAAGGATTAACCCAATCCAGTCGAGATTGTAGGTACGCAGGTCTTTGGTCAACGAGGTAGTCATCCGGCGGCACTCTCTGCAGGCATTGTATCCGAGCTTCCCGGTGTGCGGAGATCACGCTGGTCCTTAGAAGAAATACCGATGTAGACAGAGCCGGGTTCATCTTCCCGGCCACCGTCTGCTCCTGCTTGTAGTGAGCAGGTATTCTTGGTATCATCGCCGCAGCATGACCTTTTCGAACCTGGTGTCGTCCCTGAAAGCAAAACGGCGCTATGTCATCCTGCTCGGTGTCATTGCGGCGACTCTACCCTGCTACTGTGCAGGGCTCGTTGCCATTCGGCGCGCCCCTTCACGGGAAACACCACCACCCAGCAGCACTCCGGCGCCGCAGGATGACACGCCCGCTCCGCCCACGAGCACCTTCATCCTTGCTTCTCCAACACAGACAAAGACGCCTACACGGACACCCATTGGTTTCACGCCCAATTCGCCCACGCCGAGCTTTACGCCGATTCCCTCTGCGACCGACACTCCCACCCCGACCGCCACCGCAACCATTACGCTGACACCGCCCCCGACAGCCACTTTCACCACGGTTCCCACCAACACCGAACCCCCGCCACCTCCGCCATCTCCCCCGGGACCAGACTGAACAGAAAAAGCGCCCTGCAGGGCGCTTTCTGAGGTTCTGCTCCGTTTAGAGTACGGATGTGTAGTCCGGCGGCGGTGATTTTCCCAACACATTACCGGGAACACGTTCCGCCAGCAAGCCGACGAGCGCCTCTGCATCTCCCTCACTGGAGAGCATTACCATCTCATCCAGGGTTGCCATCAGGAGCTCATGCGGCAGCATGCCCTCTTCCACCTGAACAATATCGGGGTGCTCGGTGCGCTGGTAGTCAATGTCGTCATCCCACAGCGCCTCACTCAGCTTCTCACCCGGCCTGACACCGGTGAAGACAATCTCAACATCCTTGCCAGGCTCAAGGCCGGAAAGGCGGATGAGATCTTCCGCGAGATCGACAATGCGGACCTGCTCGCCCATGCGGAGCACATAGAGTTCACCACCGGCACCCATACTGCCGGCCTGAAGCACCAGATGCACCGCTTCAGGGATGGTCATAAAGTAGCGTTTCATCTCAGGATGAGTCACTGTTACAGGACCGCCGCGGCGGATCTGGCGCTGGAAAATGGGGACAATGCTTCCCCGGCTCCCGAGCACATTGCCGAAGCGTACGGCGGCGAAGGCTTTTCCGGTGCGGTGGGCGGCATCTTTCACAATCAATTCCGCCATGCGCTTGGTGGCGCCCATCACGCTCTTGGGCATCACGGCTTTATCCGTCGAAATCAACACGAGCCGTTCCGTTCCGCATTTCAGCGCCGCGTCCACCACCGATTTAGTCCCGAGGACATTGTTCGTTATCGCTTCCTCGACGTTCGCCTCCATCAACGGTACATGCTTATGCGCTGCGGCATGGAAGACAACCTCAGGACGGTATTCCCGGAAGACATCTTCAATGCGGACCACATCGCGGATATCCGCAATAATCGGCATCAGCGGGATGTCGGGGAAATCTTCCCGCAATTCAAGCAGCGCTTCAAAGATGCTGTTTTCACCATGCCCGAGCAGTACCAGTTGGGCAGGACGCCAGCGGGCAGCCTGGCGGCAGAGTTCGAGTCCGATGGAGCCGCCGGCTCCAGTCACGAGAATACGCTTGCCTGAAATCACGCGTCCCACCAGTTCTTCATCCAGGCGGGCAGGTTCACGGCGCAGTAAGTCGCTGATGTTGACCTGGCGCAGGCGGTTGATGCTGACCTTTCCCCCGATCAACTCATACATGCCCGGCATGGTCAGGAAGGGAAACCCTTTCTGACGGCAGAGCGTCGTCACGAGACGGACGGCCGGGCCCGGCGCCGTGGGAATGGCAATCACCACTTCCTGCGCCCGCTTTTTTTCAGCCACATTCGTGACTTCCGATAAGGCGCCCTCAACCATTACGCCGTGGATTTCTTTGCCGATTTTTTCCGGATCGTCATCCACAAATGCCACCGGCATCATGTGCAATTGTGGATTGCGCTGCATTTCCCGCACAACCAGGGCGCCGGCGCTCCCGGCGCCCACCACGACCACGCGGCGTGTGCCCGCAAGGCCGTCGGCCTTCTGGCTGAGCTGACCGGTCTCAGCCAGCACGCGCACTGAAAGTCGCAGGCCACCTACACTGAAGAGGGAGAGCAGCCAGTCAATCCCGAGTACCGAGCGCGGAAAGCCAATCCGGACCACATCCAGGCTCATAATCATCATGACGACGAGCGCCACCATGATGGATGCAATTGCCGTTGCGACGGCAATCAAGCCCATTTCACGGATGCTGGCGTAGACCCAGTAACGCCGGTACAAGCCCAGTTGATAATAAATGAAGGGTTTCAGAATCAGCGCCACCGCAATCATGATCCATGCCGAAGGCAAGTAGGCAGTGAAAACTGGTCCCAGGTCCAGGCGCAGTGCAAAACTGGCCAGGACAGAGGTGACCGTGAGGATGATATCGCCCAGCAGCAAAGTGCGGTTGCGAATTTGAAGAGCGGGTTTTGAATTCATTTCCTACCTTCGCGAAACCATTGTAACGTATCTTCCAATCCCCTTCGCATGGCGTATCGCGGGTGATACCCCAATGCTTCTCCGGCCTTGCGGATGTCTGCCGCAGAAAATCGGACATCGCCAGCTCTTTCCGGACCAAATTCAGGCGACTGAGCGTCCGGGAGAATGGATTCTAACTCGGCGAGCAAATCCAGCAGGGAGAGAGACCGCCCCCCGGCAATATTGAAGACGCCACCCTCAACGCCTTCAGCCTCTGCAGCGAGAAGATTCGCCAGTACAACGTCCTCAACATACACAAAATCGCGGGTCTGCTCTCCATCCCCATAGACCTGGGGCGCTTCTCCTGCGAGCATGCGCTGGATGAACCTGGGAATGGCTGCTGCATACGGCGAATCC
>Ga0272443_10003852_pt1 | contig 17145 bp, 13 predicted proteins | sample SSMAcet12_FD_193581 | JGI IMG/M metagenome (GOLD analysis project Ga0272443, IMG submission 193581) | Marine sediment archaeal communities from Little Sippewissett salt marsh, Falmouth, MA, United States - SSM-Acet-12 | ecosystem: Environmental > Aquatic > Marine > Wetlands > Sediment ... | reverse complement strand
CCCCCTTGACGTTATAGGTGCCGAGAGTGAGGGAATGATCGGCTATCTGATTGAACAGGAACTTGGAAATGTTCTTCATGAGGACAAACCGATCGCCACAATCCTCACCATGGTTGAGGTTGACCCTGATGACCCCGCTTTTTTAAATCCCACCAAATTCGTGGGCAAAATCTATTCTGAGGATGAAGCCAACAGAGTTCCGGCTGAGAAGAAATGGGCATTTAAAAGGGATGGTGATCATTTCAGAAGGGTTGTCCCGTCACCTGTACCCCTGAGAATCTTTGAGATTAAACCGATAAGATGGCTCATTGAGAAAGGAGTTGTTGTGATCTGTGCGGGTGGAGGTGGAATACCTACTGCATTTAAAGGCGGAAAAAACTGCCTTGAAGGCGTTGAGGCTGTCATTGACAAGGACCTTGCAGCAGAACTTCTTGCTGAAGAAATTAATGCCGATATGCTGATTATGGCCACTGACGTTGAGGGGATTTATCTTAATTTTGGTGATGAGAATAAAGAGAAACTCGGGAAGATCAGTGCTGAAGGACTGAAAGGTTACACTTTTCCGGAAGGTTCAATGGGCCCGAAGGTTGAGGCGGCAATAAAATTTGTGGAAAATACAGGTAATGCTGCTGCCATAGGCTCTCTAAAAGATATAGGCAGAATTGCAGAAGGAAAGGCCGGAACCATAGTTCTGCCACAGGAAGAATATCTGACCGGAACTTCTCAACCAGGGGAATTATGAAGAAATTCGGTGTTTTTTCAGAGACAGGCAGGCTCAGAAGGGTGCTTATGCACAGGCCGGATATCGCTGTTTCAAGACTTACACCAAAGAACCGTGAGAAATATCTTTTTGATGAAACTTTGTGGGTTGAGAGAGCCTGCGAAGAGCATGACAGTTTTACCGGTGAGATCAGGGCCGATGGTGCAGAGGTGCTGTACCTTCATGAACTCCTGACTGAAACTATAGCAAAAAACCATTCTGCACGGAATATGATCACTGATGTTATATTAAAAGAAGGTAATGCAGGGGTTATCATCAGGGAAAAACTTAAGGATTTTCTGCTGGATCTCGAGCCTGAAATTATGGCAGGATATCTTACGGGCGGACTGATGGTTAGTGAGGCAGAGGAGGTTACAGACTGTAATTTCAGTAAAAATTCACTTGTAGGAGCACTAAAGAGTGACAACTCATTTCTGATACCACCCCTTCCGAATTCAGTTTACACAAGAGATCCTTCAACATGGGTTTACAGCGGATTACTCCTCAATGTAATGAAGCACCCGGCAAGATGGCGTGAAGTCCTTAATACAGCCCTTATCTGTTATTCCCACCCGGAATTCCGGGAGAGCGGATTTAACACCTTATTTCCGGGGAGTAACCCTGAGCTCATCTTTGAGGGCGGCAAACTCTGGAACTTTTCTGCTGAGGGCGGAGATATCATGACTGTCGGGAACAGGACCGTTATTGCCGGAATAAGTGAGAGAACCGATGCTCAGATGATTGAGAGAATATTACCGGCCCTCTTCAGGACCGGAGAGGTTGACAGGGTGATCGCCTGCAGTATCGGCAGGGACAGGTCACATATGCACCTTGACACAGTCTTTTCAATGCTTGATTACGGGACTGTGACCGTATTTCCGGAGGTTACTGAAAAGTCGGACACCTGGATAATAACCCCGGGTAAAGAGTATGAATCAGCCGGAGAAGATGCGGAGTCATTCTGCAAAAACAGTAACGATAAAAGAACTTGTGCAGAACCTGATTCCGGACTCTTCAGGGTTGATAAGGCAGAGAGTTTCATAAAGGCAGTAGAAGACGCCCTTGAAATAGACAGACTCAATGTCATTCCCACAGGTGGCAATTCATTCGTCTCCAGGCGGGAGCAGTGGGACGAAGGAAACAATGTGTTTGCATTGCGCCCCGGAAAGATAGTTGCCTACGAGAGAAATACCGCTACAAACAGCAGTTTCAGAAAAGAAGGCATTGATGTGATAGAGATCTCCGGGTCAGAACTATCAAGGGGAAGAGGCGGCACACACTGTATGACATGCCCGGTTTCAAGGGACGCTTAGAGAAGAAGAAAAGAGAAAAAAATATAATTAAACAACCATTCCGATAGCGTTATCCTTATGTCAGGAGAAAGCCAATGTTATTGGCATAAGGCAGATGTGACTGTCAGATAAACAATTCTGATGAGACCATTTTGCCGGTTTTTTACCTTTTTGCCGAGATTGTCTAGTCCGGAAAGGCGGGGGCCTCGAAAGCCTCTGGTGCTCTGCACCGCGGGAGTTCAAATCTCCCTCTCGGCGCTCCATTCTGAAGTTTAAATTCCCTGATACATTATAAAATTAAAACAGAACTATCAGCCGTTTTGAGGGGAAAAACAGAACCGGCATGCTGCACCGCCATCCTCCGGAGATTCAAACTTAAGATCACCGTCAAGCTGCATCCGTACTATATTTTTAACAAGAGATAAGCCCAGAGAATTTGAATTTTCCGGATCAATGGTATTTTTTATTCCAATACCATCGTCCCTGAAGAGAAGACAGATCTTATCAGCTTCTTTTTTCGCATTTATAGATATCCTGCCTGATTCTCTTCCGGAAAATGCATATTTTAATGAATTTGTCAGCAGTTCATTTACAACGAGGCTTACAGGAATTGCTGTATTCAGGCCAAGTCTGATTCCATTGCAGTTAACATCAAGCAAAATCGAAGTTCCGGTAGCGTAATTACCGATTATCTCCTCTCCAAGAAGAGTGAAATGCTTATCAGCATCTATATGTGAGAAATCCTCAGATTTGTACAGCTCCTCATGAACAGATGAAATCGAGAATATTCTCATCTCAGCGTCTTTAAGACTGTTTTTAATATTAGTGTTTTCAACATTCCTGCCCTGCATTGAGAGAAGGGAATTGATAATTGCAAGATTATTCTTCACCCTGTGATGAACTTCCTGCAGCAGAATAGTCTTTTCATCAAGGGACCTCTTTATTTCATCCTGAACATGTTTTTCATCGGTAATATCCCTTGTACATCCAAGTGTTCCGATTATATTTCCGGAGGAATCAAAGAAAGGTGATTTAAAGACATCAAGGTAAACAGATCTGCCCCTTAAATAACCATGATCTTCATACTTAACCGGTTTTCCGGTCTCCATAACCTCAAGATCAGTCCTTGTCGTCATCTCACCGATAGTGAACCACATTGGATCATCAGGCCGCTCTGCTTTAATTCTGTCAATGAAATATTTAATTGATTTACCAACCGGTTCACTGGTATTGGTCGCAGAGAGAAATTTATCACATAGTTCCCGGTTAGCAAAGGTATAACAGTTATCCCTGTCCTTTGCCCAGATCATATCCGGAACATTGTCACACATCACCCTCACAAGATTATAGAGATATTTATATCTCTCCTCTTCATTCCTGAGATTTTCTTCAATTATCTCATGTTTTACAGCTGAACCTATCATTGATGCAGCAGCGGTAAGGGCCTCTTTTTCAGATGGAGACCATATTCTTGAATCGTGGCAGTTATCAAAACGGACTACACCCCACCACTCATTATCTGCAAATACAGGTGCTGCCATAAATGAAAATTCTCCCGGCAGATCTCCGGATACTTTATCAGATAAACCGTTACAGGAAAGACTGCCGGTTACAACGGAACCTTTGCTTAATCCATTGAGATTTTCCGTATAAAATCCCGGATCATCTGATTCAGAAATAAATTCATCTTCCCCGAAACTGTAATAATCTTCCTTATGCCAGCTATATGCCTTTTTAAGAGGAGAGTAACCTTTACCACCCTTTGGAAAGACAAAGATAGTAACCCTGTCAGCACCACCCGCAATACCAAGATTTTTTATCGCACTCCGGATATTGGTGATAAAATCATTCTCAGAGAAGAAGTTGTTTGCAGACTGACATACTGCATGAAGAATAGCATCTTTTCTGAGCAGTTCTTCTTCTGCAATCCTCGCCCTGTTTTTATTAATCACAATCTCTATTGCAGCTTTTATATCACGGGATTTTGCGGGTTTGGATATAAAACCATAAGGTTCTGCCTGAAGGGATTTCCTCAGAGTGGCGTCATCATCATGTGCAGAAAGGAAAATTACCGGGATATCCCTGACCTTTTTTATCTCCTCTGCAATTGAGATCCCCTCAAGGCCTCCGGATGACAATTCAATATCCATTAAAATAACATCAGGGGAATTCTCTTCAACTAACTTTAATGCAGCATCCCTTTCAGATGCAATGCCGGCAATCTGATATCCCATAGAGTGAAGAATCTTCTCAAGGCCGTGTGCTATAACCTCAGAATCCTCAACTATTACAACCTTTGTTCTATTCATGAAATCCTCCCCCTTATTGCCCGAAAAAATATTCAGACATTAAAATATTTACTGATGTGACCGGAAACAGGCACTTATTAAAGAATAGTATTTGAGATATATTGTATTTTACCTTATTACAAGTGTAGAAATACTGCTGTGGGATACAACATGATTACTGACACTACCGAGTATAAGTCTCTCACCAAGTCCTTTGCCATATGAACCGACAACAATAAGATCTGCACCAATCTCCTCAGCGGTTTCCAGAATAACATGCCGTGGATCTCCTTTAAGGACATGAAGCTCATATCCCAGAGTCCTGTCACCACAGAGTTTATCAAGGTAACTCTCAACCTTATCTTTCTTCTGATCCAGAAACTTTCTTCTGATATCATGGGGAGATTCAACTCCGTCATATCCGGCTTCAGACTCGATTGCATGAAAGAGATGTTTGCTTATTACATGAAGTACATGAATTTCAGTCTCTTCACCCGCGAGATCTTCAAGGACTATGTTAAGTGCCTTATTTGATTTTGCTGAACCATCAACTGCCACAAGAATTTTTTTAAACAATATTATAACTCTCCGGATAAATCTTAATCCCAATGGGTATTTTACATTTATGGTATATGTATGAATAACCGGTCCAGATATTAAGATATTTCAGCCCTTAACAAATAAAAGAGACTTATTCGGCCAAATCAAAACAAATAAAGAACCGAATAAAAATAAATATATTTAAAATTGCACAATCACAATATAATTTAACACTGAATAAGAGGGATTAATTCAGGTTTCCCACGATTTTATAGCCTTTTGCCTGATTTGAAGGAAAGAACGTTTTAATATATATTTTTTCTCTTCACTGCTGCCGGCAAACCGCAGAGCCGATTCTTCAGACTCCTTAGTCCTTTTTATCAGTTCATCCATATAACTCAGGACTTCTTTTCGCAGGTCCGAAGACAGCGAATTTATATTCTCCTCCATTATTTCCGGGTAGGATGACATAATTATTATATCTGATTTATACGGATATATAATTTAACCATCACTCTTTAATCCGGGAACCAGGGGGAAACAAACACATATAAAATCAAATATATAATCACACCTAAGATCAGGGAAGTACGAACAGATATTATTTTAAACCACAGAATAAGTTGAATGGACAAACAGGATGCCCGATGATAATATTATTGAAGTTAAAGGCTTAAGCCACAGTTACGGTGATTTTGAGGCCGTAAGGCATATCACATTTTCTGTCAGGAGAGGAGAGATCTTTTCATTCCTGGGCCCAAACGGTGCCGGGAAAAGCACTGCAATAAACATTCTCATTACACTTCTGAAAATTCAGAAGGGAGACATAATAATTTCCGGCTATGAACTCTCAAAAGAACCACAGGGCGTAAGGGAGTCCATTGGCATCGTCTTTCAGGAGATAACCCTCGACAGGGACATGACTGTTGAGGAGACACTTCAGTTTCACGGAAGACTGTACTCAATGAAGACTGAGGAGATAAAAAGCAGAACTGATGAACTTCTGGAACTCGTAGAACTGAATGATAAGAGAGATAAATACACAAAGGAGTTATCCGGAGGAATGAAAAGAAGGCTTGAAATTGCAAGGGGACTTATGACAAGGCCTGAAGTTCTCTTCCTTGATGAGCCTACAATAGGTCTTGATCCACAGACAAGGAGAAAAACATGGGAATATCTGAGAAACGTCAACCGGGAAGGTACAACAATATTCCTGACAACCCACTATATGGACGAGGCTGACATACTCTCCGACAGAATAAGCATAATTGATCACGGGAAGATTATCATCACCGGAACACCGCAGGAACTGAAGAATAACCTTGGGAATGACCTTATTTATCTTCAGACTTCGGACATTAAGAATTCAGAGAGAATTCTTACCGGATTTCCGGGTGTGAAAGATATCAGGGAGAAGAATAAGGGAATTGTACTGACAACAGACAGAGACGGCACAAGAATTCTTCCTGAGGTTGTAAAAACTCTTGAAGACAACGGGATCCTGATTGAGGCAGTCAACCTCAAAAAGCCATCCATGGATAACGTATTCATGCATTACACAGGAAGGGAACTGAGAGACGGAACGGATAGCAACAATCGGAGAGAACAGCAATAATGGCAGATTTAAGATTTTTATATATTTATAAGCGTGACATGACCCGGTACTTCAGATTTAAGACGCAGCTTCTCTCATCCCTGTTAATGCCGGCATTATGGCTCGCCTTCTTTGGCATGGCAATGACAGGCAACTTTGAGAGGATTATGCCAGCCGGAGATGCGATTGCAGGAGTACCTCAGATAGATTATCTTACTTTCATGTGTGCAGGCATAATTGCGGTTACGATACTTTTCACCAACATATATGGAGGATTCTTCTTCCTCTTTGATAAAAACTGGGGGATATTAAGAGAGATTGTGGCAAGTCCAATGCCAAGGAAAAACCTGATACTGGGCTTTTGCATGTCAGGAATTACAAAATCCTGCATACAGGCAACCATTGTACTGATATTTGGAATTCTGCTTGGCGTATCCTTCTTTGGGGGATATAGCCTCCTCAGGATAATTCTCTCAGTTGCCGGAATACTTAGCTTTGTCTCACTCTTTGCCATAGCCTTCCTCTGTATTTCAGCATCCATTGGTCTTAGGATGGAATCAGCAGAGGGATTTCAGGGAGTAACAACCCTTCTTACAATGCCACTGTTTTTTATGTCAAATGCACTTTACCCGACCAACGGACTGCACGGATTATTGCAGACTGCTTCAGCTTTTAACCCGCTTACACACCTCATAAACGGGATCAGGTACTTTGCCATAGGTAATGACTTTACTGCAATTGGTCTGCATTTCATATATTCAACGGGGGACATCCTGATCTCATTTGTGTACCTTGCCATATTTGCCCTGCTGATGTTTGCAGTTGCCTTTAAAACGGTTGAGAGTATTGTTGTAACATGATATCACCCGGAGTCCTGAGTGAACGGAAAGGAGACTTACACCCTGCAGACTCCGGTTAACGCCTTGCAAAATCCTTTTTAACATGAGCTGATTCATTATGATCATGTCCTCCAAGGTATGGTTTCTTGACTTTAAGAAAAAAGCACGATATACAAGCATAAATGACCTAATCAGGAAACTTTTTGAAGTATCCGGCACTGCCGGTGTACTTGATGAAGGTGATCTCACTGCAATAAAAGTGCATTTCGGAGAGAAAGGCTGCACAACATATACAAACCCGGTATATGTAAGGCAGATCGCCGATATGATAAAATCCGCCGGTGCAAAACCTTTTCTGACAGATACAAACACCCTGTATTCCGGTTCAAGAAAAAACGCAGTCGACCATATTATGACAGCACTTGAGCACGGTTTTGGATATGAAGTTACAGGAGTTCCCTTAATAATCTCTGACGGGCTTAAATCCGGAATTTCAACCGATGTTGAGATCAACTGCAAAAACCTTAAATCTGTCAGGATTGCTGAAGGGATTGCATCTGCTGACAGTATGATAGTAACCTCACATTTCAAGGGTCATATCATAGCCGGATTTGGCGGGGCTATTAAAAATCTTGCAATGGGCTGTGCAACAGCAGAGGGTAAGAGGGACCAGCACAGGGTGCTTCAGCCTGTAACCGACAGAGAATTATGCACAGGGTGTGGACTCTGTGCAGAGATCTGCCCTGAAAACGCTGTTACAATTGCAGATGAGAAAGCCATAATCAATGAAGATCTCTGTGCATCCTGTGGCGAATGCGTATCTCACTGTCCTGCCGATGCCATCTCCTTCATATGGGAATCCGGGATTTATCCGTTTAATGAACGCCTTGTAGAATATGCCTACGGTGCAGCCCTTGGTAAGAGAGATAAATCATTTTATTTCAACTTCATAGTAAATGTTACACCTGACTGTGACTGTGCACCCTGGAGTGAACATCCTATTGTTCCGGACATCGGCATTCTCGCATCCGCAGATCCGGTTGCGATAGACACAGCCTCAAGGGACCTTGTCAATGCAGAAAGAGGATTTCCAGGCACCCTTCTGAAGAAAAACCACGAGCCAGGAGAGGATAAATTCGGTGGAACATGGGAATATACAGACTCGGACAGGCAGCTTGAGTATGCCGAAGAGATAGGACTCGGCAGTATGGATTATGAACTGATTACTGTTGAATAAATCACAAATCAGGATAATATAAGTTAAATTAATCAATCCAAATAATACACCCGTTTTTATCAGTTAATCCCGGTATGTAATTATTACCGTCTGCCCACAGAGAAGAGGCATCTGCAACAGCTGTTTTTCCGGACATAATTATACCATCTGCTTCGTGTTATTTACCCCGGAGTAACCTATACAGGGGTTTCTGTTGGTGCTGCAACCGTTTTTTCTTCCTTACCGGGAAAGCCTGACGAAAGGATAAGGGGCAAAGCAATCAACAAGGAATAGAATAATTCTGTCACCATTATACCCACACTTAATTAACAGATTCCTGTTAAAGAAACAATATTGTATGTTGTTTCTGTCAAAGGGCACAACATTTCCCGGTCTACAGTATAATTCTTAAAAATACATCACCTAAAGCCGGAAAACAAAGAGATTCCAGTGATTAACCCACCACACCAGCATAAAGAGCCCTATGACGACTATGGTATAGTGCATCCTCTGCCAGAGATTCCACCACCTTTTTGTCCAGACCGGAATTATGAAGAGAGCTGAAATAAACGAGAGCACTGCTGCAATGACAGGTACTGTCAGAGCGGCTGCCAGAGCAGCAGGAACTGTGATGTCCTCCATATATGACTGGATTATATCTCCGCCTGATACCGCAGGAATGATAAAGATTATGAAGACAATGAGGAGAACGGATGCAGTTCCGGCAATAAGGCGTGCATAGAAGGGCAGTGCATCACAAAAACTGTTCGGACCCTTCTGCTTCTCTGCCTCATCCTTTTCCGCTCTCTCATCTGCAATGCCGTACGTCTGCCTGCACTCTGCCATAATCGGCCAGATTAGAGCAGTCAGGATAAGAATAAGTCCCATATTTGCAATCCAGTCTGTGAAGGAAGTAACTGCATACCAGTCCACCCTCTCAAACGCACAGATCGGGATATTCTCAAGGCACATGAAATTCACATTGCCGTTCTCATCCTCACGGAAGACCACATTTCCGGCAAAGGACTCCTTTCCCCCGGCCAGAGCAAAGACGCCGTCTGCAACTGCGGTGTATTCAGCCGGAGGACTGCCGCCACGCAGCATATAGATTGAATTGTTATCTCCCGCTATGACCTCTGTCTGATCCGGAGGCGAGACATAATATTCAAAAGTCCTGTAATTGTGCCTTGTTGACTGGTACGTTCCTGCATACTTCTGAAGGGAGGAAGCAGGTTCGCTGAATATTTCATTGGCATCCTTTTCTACCGGCCAGTAATTGTCAACAAATTCCATCAGAAGCTCGTTTCTTGCCTGATTACCCCCCGGACTGTTGTAGGATACAAAGAACCCGGCCTTTTTATCCGGAATTATGGCAAGCAGGGAATGAAAGGTATCCGTATCCCCGCCGTGGGAGAGAATCCTCTTACCGTTTATCCGGGCTTCATAGAATCCAAGGCACATGCTGCTGACCCTCGGATCGTTTGCAAACGCCGGGGAGTGCATAAGAGCGGCGGTCTCTCCGGAAAGAATCTCCACCCCATGCCAGGTGCCGTTATCCATATGAGCTGAGATAAAGTTTGCCATATCGGGTGCTGTTGAGGCTATCGTTCCCGCCGGACCGATCGTAAAGACAGAATCAGGGACAGCCACATTCTTCCCGCCCTCAAAATGATATCCTGAAGATGAATCTTCATCAGATTCAGGTAAGAGAGGATAGGAGACGACCGTCTTATTCATCTCGAGAAGACTGAGAATATTATCTGTCACGTAACTTTCATACGGGATGCCGGTGACATCCTCAATGATGACAGCCGCAAGCGTTGTGCCGTAGTTTGAGTAGGATGTGACAGTGCCGGGGGGATAAACCCTTGCAGGAATATTATCCCTGCAGTATATCCTGAAAGAATAGAGGTCATCCGCATCATCAACGGCCATATGAACTTCTGAGTCCTCAAAGCCGGCAGAATGTGTCATCAAATCCCGCATTGTTATGTGTTCACCGGGATAGGTATCCGGGATGGAAAAATCCTTCAGATAAGTATTAACATCAGCATCGAGATCAATGGCACCATCCTCAACAAGCTGCATTATAGATGTCCAGGTGAAGAGTTTGGTTATTGAACCGATATGAAAGAGCGTTTCATCGGGAAGTACAGGACTTTTTCCTGCAATATCTGAATAGCCGTAACCTTTTGTGAAGACCAGTTCACAATCCGCAACGACAGATACAACTGCACCGGGGATGTTGTACTTTGTCATTCCCACCGGGACTGCTTCGTCAAAAAACTCCTCGATCCCGTAGAGTCCGGAACTGTCATTCACGGCGGGAATTACCACGCCCCCTGTGGCATAAACCGGAAGGCATGCCAGACAGCATAGTGCAAGCAGGACAACTGCAATTCTGTCAGATATCCGGAGTAATCCAAACCGGTAATATGTATTATAAGAAGAAGACATCTGTATAGCTGAATCTTCTTACTGAGAGTATTTAAATAACCCCATATCTTTCCAAAGAACCCTGCAGACCACCACATTCTTCAAAATGAGCTGATTATACTCCCGCTTAACTTCCTTTCATCCCTGTATGGATATGCCGGCCGTATCCGAACTGAACTGACAGTTAAAATTTCATCAGCCGATATGGAATTCTCACAGAGAAAAAAAGATTATTCAAGGGTCAATATCCCGGAAACAACCGTACATCATCAGAAGAACAATATTTAAACATCATTTCCGAAGTATAACAGCAGAGGATCAAACTCATGAGCGATGTAATTATTTTAAACGGAAGTCCGCGTGCAAACGGAAATACAGAAATTTTATGCAGAGAATGTGCCGGGGAAATAGAAAAATCAGGGTTAAAGGCCGAGATAATTTCATTCAGAGGAAAGGAGTTCAGATCATGTATTGCCTGCGGAGCATGCAAGAAGAAGATCGGTGAATGTGCAATAGATGACGGACTTAATGAAATAATTGAGAAGATCAAAGATGCAAAGGGCTTAATCGTTGCATCCCCGGTCTATTTTGGCACTGCAAGGGGTGAACTCATGTCAGCAATACAGAGAATCGCAATGGTTTCATACGGCGGGGACCGTTTTCTGTCCGGAATGGTCGGTGGCCCTATTGCTGTCGGAAGGCGTGGCGGACATACCTCAACAATACAGGAACTGCTGATGTTTTATTTTATAAACGATATGATAGTCGCAGGCTCTGACTACTGGAATATCGCCTTTGGAAAGCAGGCAGGTGAGGTTGCAGAGGATGAGGAAGGTCTTTTGACAGTCAGAAAATTCGGGAGCAATGTCGCCGATATAATCACAGCAATGAACCCCGAAATCTCAGGGAATAAGTAAAAATATGTCAGAATTATAATTCATGATCAGGCAACTTTAAACAGCGGGGGATTTAAACCGGAAAATCTGCATGGATATCCGGAAATATCCCTGCAAAAATCAACATTTAAGAAAATCAAAACAGGACTCATTCAGAAGAGAGTTTTAAAAAAATCAGATCATAAACCAGCATATGGTTTATCTGCATCAGGGATAATATCCGGAAAAGTGGTATGGCAATAAGTCCATAAGAACGAACTTATCACCAGTTGGGTTTTACTTTCCTTTTTTAATTATTTGGCGGGCCTAAATTTAAGGGGCAGAAAATTCAGTCTGCCTCATCGCGTTCCAAAACCATCATTCTGATCTCTTTTGTACCATATTTCATAGAGGAGGAGTAATCCTGATAAATAGTGGTATGATACCCTTCCGGGTACTCATCATGCTCAAGAAGATCGTTGTGATCCATAGGTTTTAGAAAGCCTGAATTCTCAGATAATCCGAAATGAAACATATCCTACAAAACATAGATTTGAAAATACAGCATTTAACCTTTGTGGTAGCAGCAACGCACCTGTATAATGCACAACTATCAAAAAAATGAATCTATTGAATCAATTCAACATTTAAGGCCTAAAAACCGTTTTCCATCCAGCAGCAGCAGAGGCCATATAAAGATATCCTCAGATTACAAACTCTGAAAGATTAGATGGTATAATCATAAAACAAGCCAGAATATGGAAATTCAACAAAATTAGAATAAATATGGAATCATTACCACGCGCACCAAAAAGATACCGGCATGAAATTTCAGGCAGTTTCACGGGTTAGATTATCAGTGGTGCCGCATCATCCGGATGATGGGAAATATACCGGACCGCACAAATAATGCCGGGTCAGATTATACGTGAACACAAAAAATATTTAAAATAAGATTAGAGAGATAAAAGCTATGATTCATCAGCCTTATCAAGCCTCTTTTCACTCTCATATTTAATAAGGGACTCTGTTTTATATTCAAAAAATTTCTTGATATTTTCATACTTAAGCCACATCATATCAATATCAAAGAGAATATCCCCAATCTCATTGCATGATTTAAGAACATCTTTTGAATAAAAAGATTTATTTATTTCAGAAATTCTTCTGATATGGCCGAGGGGCTCTTTTATTTTTGTACAGAGGTCTGCAATCTCCTCCATATTCTGGCTGTATTCCTCGACATTCTCCCCAAGAATCCGTGTCCGGTTTTCCATATTGGTTCTGAAGGTGTAATCAGTAACAATGACGGCAATATGTGTCACCCCTGAGTTGTCAGAAATCGGAATGGACTCTATAGTGAGGTAAAGGTTACTATCACCGGTATTAAACGTCCTCTCACGCACAAATGTGCTTCCGGTCCTGAAGGATTCAATAAGATCATATTTTCCGCCAAATACTGAAGCCGGCAGGACCTCATATACAGGCTTACTGAAATCCCTGGGACTTACACCTATTAAGTCTGAAAATGCCGCAAAAGCCCGGTTATATATTATTATTTTGAGAGATGAGTCAACTAAAAAGACAGGTTCATGGATAGCATCTGTAACAAGCCGGTAATATTTCTCAAGTTTTGACTCCCTGGATGAGAGATTGATGATTGAATCTCCGGGTACAATTAAGAAGAAATATTCATCATCCCTCCATTTTGAGCCCGGAACAAAACCCACATTAAGGGCAATATCAATCTTTTTTCCACTCTTAACCAGAAATTTAAGATCTTCTATCCAGGAGAGAAGCGATTTTTTATCGCCTGATTCCTTTCTTAGGGAACTCATAACCTCTCCGATCCTATCCCTGTCAAGATCAAACACAGAGAAGAAATCCCTGCCTATTGTCTCCTCACGGCTCCATCCTGTAAGCGCCTCAGCCGCAGGATTTATTCTTGTAACTGAGCCGTCACTCTCTATGGAAATTACAGCATCAGAGACGAAGTTAAGTGTAGAATCAACAACTTCCTCAGGCTCGACATTTTTCATGACCCTGTGCTTATGAAGAGTCATCTCGATGTTACTGTACAGTTCCCTGTCATTGAACGGCTTTAGGATATAACCAAAGGCATTTGTCCTGAGTGCCCTCTTAAGCGTGGAGTCATCCGAATGTGACGTGAGATAAATCACAGGAATATTATACAGTGAATAAATCCTGTCTGCTGCCTCGATGCCGTCCATATCACCCTGAAGAATAATATCCATCAGAACAATGTCAGGCTGTGTCTCTCCTGCAAGTTCAACCGCCTTCTTCCCGGTTTTTGCCTCTCCGACAACCTGATAGCCAAGGCCTTCAAGAGTTTCCCTTATTTCAAGTGCTACAAGACCTGAGTCCTCAACCACAAGTATTTTTCTGTTGTTTATCTTTCCTCACCCCGGAGACTGGCTGTTGCTGTAATATATTTTATTCGGAAATTTAATGATGATTTCCTTATAGTCAGGCGTTATATCAAAGTCACCGTTAAGCTGATCTACAAGTGAATTTATAATCTTCATTCCAAGCCCGGATTTTTCCCGGCTAAAAATCAGATCCCTGTTAATCGTGCCGTTGTCACAGTAACGGTAAACAAAATATTCACCATCCTCCTCTGAAAATGACAGTCTGATGTCTCCTGTTTCACCCTCTGAGAAAGCATATTTTAAAGAATTTGTCATCAGTTCATTTGTAATTAATGCAAGAGGGATTATCATATCAAGATCCATTTCAGGATCACCTGCAACATCAACTTTAAGGCCGATGTTTCTGTCCGGAAGTGTGTACTGGACAATAACATCCCTGCCAAGGTCTTTCAGAAAATTTTTAACATTTATTTCAGAGAGGCTCTCGGACTGGTAGAGATTCTCATGAACCCTTGCCATTGTATAGACACGGTTTCTGAAATCCCTTAAGATACGAATGGTGTCCGGATCATCTGTCCTTCGGATCTGAAGGCTTATCATCGCCACAATAATCTGAAGATTGTTCTTAACACGGTGGTGAACCTCCTTTAAAAGAGTCTCCTTCTCCTTAAGTGAAATCTCAATCTTTCTCTGCGCAACGATATTTTCAGTTATGTCAGTCAGTGAGACAATAAAACCCTCATCCCTGTCCTCTTCATCATAAAGACGGGCAGAGAATGCCTTGCAGAAATGAATCTCACCTTTCTTCGAGATAACATTGACAGATTCTTCCTCTGAATTATTCTTAAAACCACCAATAAGACCGGAAGCAACATCTTTAGATTCTTCAGGGATTAAACGAAGGGTCTGAAAATTCTCACCCACAAGTTCATCAGCTGAATAACCAAACTTTTCCGTAAATTTCCGGTTGACTTCAGAGACATTTCCACCCGGAAGTATAGTAATAAGCGGAGAAGGAGAGGTTTCAAAGAGAAGCCTGTACTTGTTCTCCGTCCTTCCGAGTGCAACTGACATGAGTGTTACAATTCCCGCAACGCCGACCATTATTATCGCATTATCACCGGTATTTATGACCAGATACGGATCAGGATCAATAATACTCAGCATTGTCAGAAAGAGGGAGACAGTAATCAGGGAGAATATGAACCCCTTTTTCCGGTAGTAAAATGTTGCAATGATTATAGGCAGTAAAAACAGATTTGAAGCTGAATCCGTAATATCATAGAAATATGAATAGTAATTTACAACAAATGCAAGTATAGTCAGTACTACAATAAAAGCCGGCCAGCGAAAATCCTTAGACACTACCACTCTCTGTTCTGAAGATATATCCATTCTGCCTGAAGAGAAAATAGACTGAATAACTGATAATATTTCCTGTAGATGCAGAAAGACCAGGAGAGAGAAGAACACCCGGGTAAAAATAAGAATATGCGGTTAAATAACCGGATTAAATTGCCGGCAGAGGGGATACAGGACTCTTAGATTTCAGGTTAAAATAGCAGGATTCAGGTGCCCGATTTTATAAATTCAGCCTGAAACCCGGAGTTATAAGAGCGGGAATCTCCTCCGGTGAGGAGGCAACAACGGAAGATTCCTCAAGCATGAGATTTACAAACTCCTTATTACCGACAGATCTGAAATCAGTTCTGAGCGAGATTATCTTCCTGCCTTTCCCATAGGCATAACCCATCTCCCACGCAGTGCCGGAATCTGCATCAGCCCCGTCAATTACAGCTACCACAATATCTGAATCTTCAAGGGCAGAGAGGTTTCTTTTGAATATAACTTCTGTTCTGTTGTCGCAGCGCTCATCTTCGTCATCACCATGCTCCTGCGGAACAAATACATCATAAAAATTATCCCGGAGAATTTTTGCAACCCTGAGATTGAACTCTCTCTCAGACTGTGAGAAGAGAGGGGCTGCAAGATATACTTTATATTCTGCAAATTCCTTCACATCAATAGCAGGAATATCCTGAAAACGGGATAAAAAAGCTCCTCTACCGGGTATTTTCACATCACTGTAATAGGTCATTGTTACCCCGCATGAAGGTGAGGAATCTACGCCGAGAATGAAGAGAGGAGGACCTCTTTTCCGGATAACCTCACGGACATCATTCTCCCTCCGGTTAAGGATTTCAGAAAATTCAGCATTGTCAAGAGACTCTGTAAAATTGGTAGGTTCTCTGCCCATACCAAGAAATTCAGTCTCAGGGCATGGCAGAGTCACGGTTTCAATGCCAAAACTCTCACATCTCTCCAGACAGAGGGAGAATATCCTCCTGTCTTCATCGCTTGTGATGCCTTTTGCTCTCAGGGAAGGATTTATTATGCACGGGCAGACCAGAATATACATCAATAGAGTTTGGTGAATACATAATTATGACAATGCCGCTTTTTGCATGGCGGGATAATTCCTGTGACCCAAAAGTATGTTCAGTGAAGAAACTACAGCGTGCGGGCCTGATAAAGGTATTTCCGGCGATGAAAAAGATCCCAAAATCAACAATAATTCTTGACCCTACAGCAGAACAGGCCATATCTCCGGCAGACAGAATCGCACCTTCACTCACTGTGCTGGACTGTTCATGGGAGGTTCTCAATACATCAGCACTCAGTGAGTGGAAGAGAAGAAGGGCGCTTCCATTTTTGGTTGCCGCAAATCCGGGGCATTTTGGAAGACCGTTTATGTTAAACTCAGTTGAGGCACTTGCCGCGGCCCTCTATATCCTTGGTGAGAAGGATCAGGCAGAGACAATACTTGCAAAGTTCGGATGGGGACTAAGGTTTTTAGAGGTAAATAAAGAGCCCCTTGATGAATATGCCGAAGCAAAGAACTCATCCGAGATAAT
>Ga0272443_10003850_pt1 | contig 17150 bp, 17 predicted proteins | sample SSMAcet12_FD_193581 | JGI IMG/M metagenome (GOLD analysis project Ga0272443, IMG submission 193581) | Marine sediment archaeal communities from Little Sippewissett salt marsh, Falmouth, MA, United States - SSM-Acet-12 | ecosystem: Environmental > Aquatic > Marine > Wetlands > Sediment ... | reverse complement strand
CAACCCGCAAGGTTGGCAGATCGAAGTGATCGATGCGGGCGGCTCCTTCGCGTACCCAAACCCGATGACGAAGAGGCTGGAGGTCGTTTGGGGAAGCCAATTCTCCGTGGGTGAAACCGTGACCTTTAGCTACCGGCTCCACCCAGCCTACACGTCGACGTTGCGGGGGCTGAGCGGAGATCTCAGCGGCTACACGGGGGAAGGCCGGTTCATCGGACGGATCGGCGGGGAGCTCGGCGGCTCGGAGTAGCCTCGCACTGATCGTCGTATCGCGATGTGGACGGGCGGCGGGATCATCCCGTTGCCCGTCTCATTCGGAGCCCGAGGGGTCGTTCCCGTCGCTCGAGGTGTTTGCGCCACGCAGGGTTCGCAGGAAAAGCGCGGCGAGCACGAGCACGACGAAGGAAAGCCCGAATCCGGTGCCGAACGTTAGGGACACACGGATCGTTCCGGCGGCCGCGACAAGGAGGATCCCGACGGCGACGAGGGCGGCGGACCGCAGCGTATAGGCGATTGCGAACCGACGCCGGTCGTCCGGCGATGCTCGTGCGACGGACGGAGCGGCCAGGGCCGCGTCCCAGCCGATCAGCGCTGCGGCCAATGCGCCGGCGCAGAGAAGTGGCGGGAAGCGGAATAGGCCGAACAGGCAGACCGTGATCCCGTAGAGCCCCAGCATCACGTGGGCAAGCAGCGGCGGACCGAGAGCGAACATGGCAACGGCCAGGCCGGCGAGGACGACGGCAACGATCGACAGCTCGGGGAGCCCATGTACGGCCCCGCCGGTGGCGAGAACGGCCGAAGAGATCTCGAAGAACAGAAGAGACGAGAGTCTCATATCCGGAACCTCCGGACCCGGGAATGGTGGATTCGCTGACAGGCGATGCGGAGCGGTTCGTCGACACGCCAGTCGATGACGCTCGTACCGACGCCGGCCAGGGAGCTGAGGAAGAGGTCCCTGCGCAAGGTGAGGATTCTCGTTGCGAGATCGACGGCGGGTCCGTCGTCGATCGATCGACCCGCCGTGGCGAGGGACATCGCGTACGGGCAGACGAGCAGGACCGAGTACCCACGGTCGACGAGAAGGGCAACGATCTCGATGTCGTCCTCGTCGACGAGCGGGCTGATGAGCACCAGCTGGGATCGGACCGGGAAAAGGCGCGTCGGGATGAACCGGAGTTCCTCGAAGACGGCCTTGTCCCCCAGCCTCGCTTCGGCGAGCTCATCGAGGATTCGCTCCTGCTGAAACCGGCCGACCCCCGGGAAGACCCAGTGGACGTAACTACCGTACACGAGAAGGCCGACGTTGTTCCCCTGGTCGAGGAAGTGCGTTGCCAGAGCGGCCGCGGCACGAACCGAATGGTCGAACGTCGTCTCGCCGCCGAGTTCGCTGTGGGACTTCGCTCTCGCGTCGAGCACGATGTTGACGTCGGCGATCCGTTCCAGCTCGTACTCATTGACGATAAGGGAGTCCTGGCGGGCGTAGGCCCGCCAGTTGATCCGACGGACGTCATCCCCAGGCGTGTACGCGCGGCAGCCGAAGAAGTCGAGCCCTTGGCCGCCGCGATTCGCTCGCACCGGGCCGGCGAACGCTCGGGTCCGTCGCGGGCGGATCGTGATCGGATCGAGCGGCTCGTATCGAGGGTGAACCTTCACTTCCGCGTTCTGACGAACGGCGCCCTCCCACGTGGCGAGGCTCCAAGGAGACCAGGTTCGAACGCGGATGTCGCCGAACGCATGGAGACCGCGGTCGGCTCGGACGGTGTACGCAATCGTCCCGGTGCCCGCGGTTGGCAGGCGGCCGATCCATTGGACGTGCCCGTCGGTCGGGGGCAGGCCGGCCGGAGGAGCGTCGGTCACCGCCAGGAGCGGGAGCGTCGAGCCGTGGTTGGCTAGGGCGATCTCGACGTCGATCTCGTCAGCCTCGGTCGCGCGGAGCTGCCCGATCGAGCGCGTGATGACCACGTCGTTGCCGACGCTTCGGGGGGAGCCGAGCATCCGGACGGAGACGAACAACAGCAGCGGCACGGCCGCCGCGACGATCGAACCATTCAGCAGAAGCAACCCGACAGCGACGAGGGTGAAACCGATACCCAGGGGGAGGAGGAGCGGTGTCCTCATCGCTACGGTACCTTCGGCACGGGAACGGTCTGGACGACGCTTGCCACGATGTCGCGGTCGGTCACACGCTTAGACCACAGTTCGGGGCTCAAGATGAGCCGATGTGCCAGCGCGTCGGATGCGAGTTCTTTGACATCATCGGGAAGCACGAAGTCTCGGCCGTCGAGGGCGGCCTTGGCCCGTGCCAGTTTGATAAGCGCCAGCGATCCGCGGGGGCTGACGCCGACGAGGACGGACTGGTGGGACCGGGTGCCCGCGGCGATCGACACGATGTAGCGTTCGATGTCGGGGTCGACGATTACCTCTTCGATTGCGTCCCGCATCGCGAGCAGTTCCTCGGCCGTGCTCAACGTCGACAGCTCGAACTCGTCGTGCTTCCGGTCGAGGCGACGTTGAAGGATCTCGACCTCCTCATCCGCGGTCGGATACCCGACGCCGAGGCGGAGCATGAACCGGTCGAGCTGTGCCTCGGGCAACGGGAACGTGCCTTCGTACTCGATCGGGTTCTGTGTGGCGATGACGACGAACGGCTGAGGAAGCGTGCGCGTGTCGCCGCTGATCGAGACCTGCCCCTCCTGCATCGCTTCGAGCAGGGCGGACTGGGTCTTCGGCGTGGCTCGGTTGATCTCGTCGGAGAGGACGACATTCGCGAACAGCGGACCGGGCGCGAGGACGAACTCCCCTCGTTCGCGCTCGAAGATATGCGAGCCGGTAATGTCGCTCGGGAGGAGATCGGGGGTGAACTGAATCCGCCGGAATTCGATCCCGAGGACCTGGGCGAAGCACCTCGCGATCAGTGTCTTGGCCAACCCCGGGTAGTCCTCGAACAGGATGTGCCCGCGGGCGAGGATGCCGATCATCACGCGCTGCAGCACGGCGTCCTTCCCGACGATCGCCTTCGACACCTCGCGAATGATTTGGTCAGCCTTGTCACCGACTTCGCGCAATTGCATCTAGACCTCCTGATAGTAGCGGTCGAGGAACTGAAGCGCCGTTTCGACGGCCTCGAGGAACTGCTGTTTGGGAATGGCGGCCGCTCCGGTGCGCCGGGACGCGAAGAATCGCCGCATTTCGGGGTCGGCCGGCCACTCTCCGGAGTGGATCATCTGCCTTGCCTGGTCGATCCCGATTCCTTCGCGCTTCGCGATCATCCGTTCGGCGAGCATCGCCAGCTCGCGTACGATGCGGGAACGACTGACGTGGTGCTTGCGGGCGCGATGGAGGTCTGTGGCGAGAGTCGCGATGGCGTTGGCATTGTGCGGCTTCACCGGAAAGCGGCGAGTGCGAGCGGGGCGGGATCGGGTGCAGCGGAGGGCGCGTCGCCACGATACGAGGAGTACGGCGCATCCGACCAGCAGCCCGATTGCCCAGAGAAGCGCCTGCGGAAGGGGGGCCAGCGCGTGGCGGATGTCATTCAGGATCCACGTGACGGGTTCGAGGATCGCACGCCGGAGCGGCTCGTTGTAAAGCAGGAAGAGCGTCAGGGCGACGACGAGCGCGACGAGCGCGGCCGGCACAGCGAATCGTCGGAGCCGTGAGCGGGTCATGACGAGGCGTATGCCTTCCGGATTGCCACCAGGCAACCGATTGCGCGCTCTGCCAGCGGCTGTCCTCCCCTGTTCCCGTAGCGCACCAATTCGAAGATCTCCGTGAGCTGATCGACGTGCTGCGCCGTGAAGCCGGCCCGATGGAGGGCGGCCGCAAGCTCTCGGGCGGTCAGGTGCGCATGGTCGAGCGTCTTCCGCTGAGCGAAGATTCGGAGCATCTCACGATAGCAGCGCAAAACCGCGGAGCGCGGGTCGCCGCCGAGTTGGATTTCGTCCGCTGCGGCACCGACTGTCTCGATCAACTCCTCCAGTTCGGTTCTGTCTTGGCCTTCCACGCGACGCCCCCAGCGGGACGCGAAACGTGTCAAGACGGCCGCGAGCAGGAGGGCGATGCCGATCGAGATGGTGATCGCCGCGGCGGTGTACGACCAAGTGGGTGGCGGCGCTTCCTCGTCGGACGGCGCGGCCGGCCGATCGTCGATCTGCACGATCGCGGGTGTCTCGTCGAAGCTCACGGTGGGCTCGACGCGATCGGTGCCGCGCTTGAGCAGGGCGAACAGCCCGAGGAACAGGAGCGTGACGACGACCAGCGACAGCAGGTACCACCTAAGCTCCTTGCGGAAGATCGCACCGATGACGATGAGCGCCAGGCAGACAACGGCGGCAGTGAACAGAATGCGCAGAAGGATTGCGACCGCGCCCGCGCCGGTGGGCTGGTTTCCGAGGCTGGGCGTGTACGTCTCCACGCTCGCAGCCGGGTCGGCGCTCAGCTTTGCAGGGCGAAGCTCGATTCGCTGCAGATTCGGCGCGAGCACGAGCAGGAGGCCGACCAGCGCGGCCATCAGCACGAAGAGGGGGAAAGAGCGTGCGGGGCGGGTCATCGACGGGCGATGGTACTCCGACACCACGGGTCAGGCCACCTTTCGGGCAGAGCGCTCTCTAGCGGGGGGCACTGCCGCCCCGCCACCCACCACACGAACGGAGAGTAGCGCATCCGACAAGCCGTCTCAACAACGCATGAGCGCTAGGCTCACGGCTCCGCTGTCGTGTCGTCTCGGCGGATCTCGTCGAGGCTTGCCATCGCAGGCGCCGTGAGCGGGGCGCTGGCGCGGTGGCCGTAGCGGACCAGCTCGAAGATCTCGGTCAGACGATCGATCGCCTCGGTGGGCACCGCGAGATTGCGGAGCCGGTCGGCGAACTCTCGCGCCGTGAGCGAGACGTGGGGCAGGTGTTCCCTGCGGCTGAGGAGATCGAGCATCTCGCGGTAGCAGCAAAGGACCAGGTCGGAACTCGAACCGGTGCGGAGTGTGCGCTCGGCGAGGCACTCGAGCTCCCATGCAAGGCGGTGATCCGCTCGACGGGAGCGACGGCTGCACCACCACCGAGCGGCACAGGACGAGCAGAGAGCCAGAGCCGCTCCCGCTCCGAGCGCCAAGCCCAGGGCGATCAGAACGCGGCTCCAGTCGCGAGGCTCCGTTTCGACGGGTGCGGCGGCGATCTGCGCGGACGTGGCGTCATCGGGTGGGATGCTCGTGCCGGCGGGGATCCGGGAGGCGAAGAAGTCGAAGACGAGGAGCGCGCCGAACAGGCCGATGGCGAAATACAGCCAGCGACGAAGGAGGCGACTGAACAGCGCGCTGAGCAGGACGATCCCCAGCGAGGCGGTGAACGCCGCCAGGAGGAGGAACCGAAGGAAGCGGACATCCAGGTTGAGAACACGGCGGTCGCCCGCTCCGCGATCCGCGGCGGCCTCGGGTCGCAGCGAAGGGGTGCCCGGACGGAGCGCGACATCACCGAGATTCGCGGTGAGGACAAGGAGTGCACCGATAAGCGCGGCGCAGACGGCGATGGGAATCAGGACGCGTCGTGCCCTCTCGTGGGTCATTCGGTCGCGATGCCGAGCTCGTCGAGCTGCTCCTTTGCGACCGGCATCGGCGCCTCGGTGAGAGGACAGAAGCCGGTCGTCGTCTTGGGGAAGGCGATGACGTCGCGAAGCGAGCGCTCGCCCGCCATCAGCATCACCAGTCGGTCGATTCCGAGCGCGAAGCCGCCGTGCGGCGGTGCACCGTATTCCAGCGCTCGGAGGAAGAAGCCGAACCGCAGCTCCGCCTCCTCGGGGGAGATCCGAAGCAGCCCGAAGATGCGTTCCTGGAGCGCTCGATCGTGGATTCGGATGCTCCCGCTTCCGAGCTCGATTCCGTTGAGTACGAGATCGTAGGCGTTGGAAACGACTGAAAGCGGATCGGCGTCGAGCCGGTCGATCTCGTCGGACCGTGGCGACGTGAACGGATGATGCGAACTCGCGAGCTCCCCGGCGTCGTCGAGCTCGAACAGCGGGAAGTCGGTCACCCACAGAAAACGCCACTCGTCCCGCGGGAGCGCTTCCTGCGCGGCGATCGTGCGCCGGAGCTCGCCGAGCGGCGATTCGATCCCCGCCCCGGCGAGCAGGAGGATGAGGTCGCCCGACTTCGCGTCGAACGCGGAGGCGATCGCTCGAAGCTCGTCAGCGCTGAGGAATTTCGCGATCGGCGACGAGATCGACTCCTCGACCTTCAGCCAGGCAAGCCCGTTCGCTCCGGCGGAGACGGCGACGCTCTGGAGCCCGTCGAGGGTCGATCGGGAGTAGCCGGCGCACCCCGTAGCGAGGATTCCCGCGACCTTTCCGCCGCCGGCGACGGCTTCGGCGAAGACGCGAAAACCGCACTCGGCAACGAGCTTCGAGACGTCGTGGATCTCCATTCCGTAACGAAGATCCGGCTTATCGATCCCGTAGCGGGCGATGGCCTCGGCGTGCGTGAGCCGTGAAAACGGGAGCGCAAGCTCGATCGACAGGGTCTCGCGGAAGACACGGGCCAGCGCCCCTTCCAGATGGTCGAGGATGTCGTCTTTGCCATTGGGGAAGGAGATCTCGAGGTCGAGCTGGGTGAACTCGAGCTGCCGATCGGCCCGGAGATCCTCGTCGCGGAAGCACTTCACGAGCTGGAAGTACCGATCGATCCCTCCGATCATGAACAGCTGCTTGAACAGCTGAGGCGACTGCGGAAGGGCGTAGAAGGACCCGGGGCTCATCCGGCTCGGGACGAGGAAATCGCGCGCGCCCTCGGGGGTCGACTTCGTCAGAAAAGGGGTCTCGATCTCGAGGAACCCTTTCTCGGAGTAGTAGTCGCGGATCGACTTGAACACACGATGGCGAAGCGTGAGGTTACGCTGCATGCTCTCACGCCGCAGATCGACGTACCGGAAACGCAGGCGCGTTTCCTCGGTCGTGTCGGAGCCGTCGCCCTCGACGAGAAACGGCGGCGTCTTCGCCCGATTGAGGATCGTGAGATCCGCGACGTGAACCTCGATGTCGCCGGTCGCCATGTCGGGGTTGAGGTTCTTCTCCCCGCGTCTCGCGATCGTCCCAGTGACGCGGACGACATCCTCGCGATTGAGGGTGTGTGCCTCGTCGAGGGCGGTTATGCCGCCGGGGAAGAAGAGCTGCACGAGTCCGGAACGGTCGCGCAGATCCACGAACGTGATGCCGCCCAAATCACGCCGACGATTGACCCAACCCGCCAGGGTCACGGTCCGGCCGACGTCGGCCGGACTTAAGTGCGCGCAGTAGTCCGTTCGCATAGCGACTCCCCTTCGAAGCGCTTGGATGGCGACCGATTATAGACGGCGTCCGGCTCGCTTCAATCGATGACCGCAGGGCTTGCCGCGAAGCGGCTAGTCATCCCGCAGCTCACCCTTGAAGAAGCGGCGCCCGAAATTCGGTTCCCAGTCGGTGAAATCGCCCGGCTTGCTGTCCGAGCCAATGTGCATGCGAATCATGTTCAGTTTCGCCGACAGGTTGTCGAAATGGTAGACAGCGATCGCTTCCGATGTCTTGGGGACCATCGCTGCGGCGTACTCGAGCTCGCCATGGTGCGAGATCAGAATGTGCTCGAGCAGATCGGGCATGCGGGGATCCGGCCATGTCATACCGATTGCGGCCTCGCGGATCATATCCCGCCCGAGGAGGAGGTGGCCGACGAGTTGCCCCTTGAACGTGTAGTTGACGGCGATCGGGTTCTCGAACTCGACGAGCTTCCCGATGTCATGGAGGATCGCCCCGGCGACGGCGAGTTCGCGGTGGATGCCGAGTTCCGGATTGCGCGCCGCGTACGTCGAGACGCCATCCGCGACCTCAAGCGTGTGCTCCAGGAGTCCGCCCAGGTAGGCATGATGCTTCGACGCCGCGGCCGGGAACTCCTTCAGCCGCGGCTCGTGAGTCGCCAGGAGCTCGAGCGTGAGCCGGCGGAGCGGCTCCGGCTCGAGCGACTCGGCCAGCGCGAGAAGCTCGCTCCACATCTCGTCGATGTCCCGCCCGGTCGAAGGAACGAGGAGCGCCGGATCGAACCCGGGCAGCTGCCCGGGTTCCTGCTCGGCGGGCGTTAGGCGCCGGATCGACTCGATGATCACCTGGAGGTTGCCTCGATACGTCTCGGAGCGTCCCTCTACAAAGACGAACTCGCCCTCGTCGAACTGGTCGGCATATCGGTGGGCCGCCTCGGACCAGGCGCGGGCCGAGACGGTCCCGGTTCGGTCCGCGAGCAGGATCTCGAGGTACGGATCGCCGGTTCGCGTCGAGCGTTGGGCCTTGCGTTTCACGAGGAAGCATTGGCTGATCCGTTGCCCCTCGCGGATGTCGCTAATCGGGATGTGGAGAAGGGAATAGGGGATCTCCCCACGGGCTTGGTCGAAGAGTCGCTCTGGGGCCATGACATCCTTTCCGAAGCCACAGTGTAGGGGGAGGCCCGCCGAAGAGTCAACCGATTGGCGCCCGCTGCGGAGGCGGTTACCCTCTGGGACGGGAAGGAGGCGCAGATGGCGGATACGAAACTGACGGGGATCCTGCGCGAAGCGATGGAGGCCGAGCGCGACGGGTTTACGTTCTACAGCATGGCGGCTGAACGATCGGAGGATCCGGGGGCGCGGGAGACGTTCGCAAGACTCGCCGAGGAAGAGCGATCGCACTACGAAGCGCTGCAGACCGGATACCGGGCGTTGCTGGAAGGGAAGACGTGGGAGCCGCTCGGTGAGCTTCCGCCGCGGCGCGCGCCGACCGAGCCGGGGGGGATCTTCTCGGAGGACTTCGTCCGGCGGATCGAGGGGAAGCACGTCGAGATGTCGGCGCTGTCGATCGGGATCCTGTTGGAGAAGAACGCGTACGCGTTCTACGCGCGCGCGGCCGACGCGGCGACGGACGCCGCCGTCGCTCGCTTCTTCCGCGGCCTGGCCGACTGGGAGGACGCGCATTTCCGGCTGCTGCTACGGCAGGACGAGGCGCTCAAGGAGGAGTACTGGAGCGAGAACCGGTTCTCGCCGCTCCTGTGAAAAGGCAAGAACACAACGAGCGGACGCATGACGCGCGCGCCCGCTGGTCGCGAAAGCAGCTTCTCGGAGTGACTCAGACGTCGCAGGTCGGCGCCGGAGGCGTCGGAACGAGGGGGTGCGTGACCAATGGGAAGTTGTCCTGATCTCCATCGCTCGTGATCAGGTACGGCGCATCCCAGATCCCATCAGGTTCCGCGTCGATCGCCGAGTACCCTCCCCAGAAGTTGCCCGCCGCTCCGTCGTCCCAGAGGTTCGGGTCGTCGGTGTGGGCGTGATGGAGGTTCTCGACGAACGCGTTATCGACGATGTAGTTCGCTTCGGATCCGAGATTCAGGTAGAGCCCCATGTGGGACTCGCTGACATAGTTCCCGATGACCTCGTTGTCGTTCGATGCGTCGAACCAGATCGCGGTGTCATTGCGCTCGAAGGTGTTTCCCAGGATCTGATTCACCGACGAGAAGTAGCAGCGGATGCCGTCGGTGTTGTCGGAGAAAGCGCAGTTGGCGACTCGGTTCAGCGTTGCGAAGTTGAGCGTCACGCCGGCCCAGTTTCCCTCGAAGGAGCAGTCCTCGATGCGCCCGTTTCGAACGTAACTCAAATAGACGGCCGACTTGGCCGCTCCGCTGATCTCCACGTTGCGGATCACGAACGCGCGCGTCGTCCCGTGAATCCGAATTCCGTATTCGTCGTAGCCAGCATCGATCGACCAGTTCTCGATGATGTAGGGATCATCGAGCCCGCCGGATCCGGAGCAAACCCCGTTCTCGACTGTGAATTCGTAGTCGTTGGATATGACGATCGCACGATGCTCAACCAGATCTCCCGCGAGCGCGAGGGAACCGATGAGAACGGACAAGAAGACGGCACAACAGAGGGCAGCACCCCGTTTCATGGTTCATCACTCCTTTGATGATCAAACTGCACGCTGGGTCCATCATACCAAGTGTTCGAGCGGCTGTGAAGGCTCGCGGCGCCCCGTGAATGGACATCTGACCGCCCAGTCATCGGCGCAAGCGTCTCCGGCGAAGCGAGTTCCATAGTGTCACGGGGACGCCGCGGCGGCGGAACGGGAACACGAGAGCCAGCCCTGCGACGAAACCGCCGATGTGCGCAAACCAAGCGACGCCGCCGGATGCGCCGAGCGAACCGGCCCCGCTAATCACCTGCAGGATGAACCAGAAGCCCAACAGAAGAGCCGCCGGAACGGCGATGAGCCGAAGGAAGAAGAAGATCGGGACGATCGTCAGCACCCGAGCGTACGGGTAGAGCATGAAGTAAGCGGCGAGAACCCCGGCGATCGCGCCGGATGCCCCGACCAGGGGCACAGAACTGCCCGGGCCGATCGCGATCTGGGCGAGTGCCGCGATCGCCCCGCACAGCAGGTAGAAGACCAGGAAACGCACCGGCCCCATTGCGTCCTCGACGTTATCGCCGAAAATCCACAGGTAGAGCATGTTCCCGAGGACGTGCAGGATGCTTCCGTGAAGGAACAGCGATGTCAGGACGGTCAACCAGATGGGAATGGGGATCGTCGGGGGGAGATCGCTCCCGCCGAGCAGCTCGGCCGGGGTGAGGGCGAACTGCATCAGGAACCAGTCGTCGCGGCGGATCTCGTAGGTTGAGACCGATCGGCCGGGCGCGTTGCGCGTTGTATACGCGTAGTAGGGATCGAAGATCGGCGGTGCTTCGTGGCCCGCTTCGAGCCAGGCGTACCGCTCGTCCGACCAGTTGTCCCACAGCGGTTCGCGGGTCCCGAGGTACCCCTGGTACAGGAAGACGAGGAGATTGATCGCGATCAGCGCGACGGTGACGGTGGGGAACCGTCGACTTCGGATCATGTCGCGTATTGGGATCATGGGTCGATGGTATCGCGGGGGGCGGCAATCGGGCAAGGAATTGATCTTCCATCGATCCCGAATACACTGTTCGGCGCAAAGGAGGCCCGATGGAGCTACTGAAGAGGTTGTGTGAGGCACCGGGGATCCCGGGATACGAGGCGAAGGTCCGGTCGATCGTCGAGGCCGAGCTCGACGGACACGTCAAGTCCCTGACGACGGACGCGCTGGGGAACGTCATCGCCCACAAGCCAGGAGACGGTCCGATCGTCGTCCTCGCAGGCCACATGGACGAGATCGGGTTCTTCGTCAGCCACATCGAAGAGAAAAGCGGGTTCCTGCGGATCAACCCGGTCGGCGGGTTCGATCCGGTGAACCTCGTGGCCCAGCGGGTCATCGTGCACACCGAGAGCGGCGACCTGATCGGTTGCATCGGCCGGAAGGCGATCCACATCCTTCGCGACGAGGAGAAAAAGAAGCCGCTCGACCTGCGAGACCTGTTCGTCGATCTCGGCCTCTCGGTGAAGGCGGTCCAGGAGAAGGTGCGCATCGGCGACACGGTGACGCTTCGGCAGGACTTCATCGAGCTCGGGGAGCTGGTCTCGTGCAAGGCGCTCGATGACCGGGTCGGCGTCTACGTCGGGATCGAGGCGCTGAAGCGGGCGAAGAAGCTCGCCTGTGACCTGTATTTCGTCGGGACGACGCAGGAGGAAGTCGGGCTGCGCGGCGCGCGGGTCGCCGGCTTCGCGACCCACCCGCGGATCGGGATCGCGCTTGACGTGACGATCGCCGCAGACACGCCCGACGTCCCGCCGAAGGATCGCGTCTCACAGCTTGGCAAGGGCGTTGCGATCAAGGTGCGCGACAGCGCGTCGATCTCCCACCCGGCGCTGGTCCGCGCGATGCGGAAGCTGGCCGAAGAGAAGGGAATCCCGTATCAGGTGGAGATCCTGCCGCGGGGCGGGACCGACGCCGGGGCGCTGCAGATGGCGCAGGAGGGGGCGGCGGTCATCACCCTGTCGATTCCCGCCCGCTACGTCCACTCGGTCGTCGAGGCGGTCCATCCGGACGACATCGAGGCGGCGATCGACCTGCTCGTCGCGTTCTTCGAGGTTGCCGACACGGTCGATCTGGCCGGATGAGTGCGCGGACGCTGTTCGCCGGGTTCGACCTCGTCGCGACGATGGACGCCGGCGGTCGCGAGCTTGCCGGCGGGTACGTTCTGGTGGAGGGGAACCGGATCGTCGACGTCGGCGTCGATCCGTCGGGGATCGATGCTGACGAAACCGTCCATGGCGCGGGGAAGGTCCTGCTCCCCGGGCTTGTTAATACGCACCATCACCTGTACCAGTCGCTGTTCCGCAACGTTCCGGGCGCGTCGGAGGCGAAGCTGTTCGACTGGCTCGTCTTCCTGTACGAGCGATGGAAGGGGCTCGGCGAGGACGCAATGCGCGTCGCGTCGACGATCGCGTGCAGCGAGCTTCTGCTATCGGGTGCGACGACGACGACCGATCACTGCTACTTGTACCCGCGCGACGGCGGGAACATTCTCGCTGCCGACATCGAGGGGGCGCAAAGGGCGGGCATCCGCTTCCACCCGTGCCGTGGGTCGATGTCGCTGTCGAAGAAGGACGGCGGGCTCCCGCCCGATTCGGTCGTCCAGACCGAAGACGAGATCTTGGCCGACTGCCAGCGGATGATCGAGCAGTATCACGATGCGGAACCGCTCGCGATGTTGCGGATCGCGCTTGCCCCGTGCTCGCCGTTCTCCGTGACGGTCGATCTGATGCGCGAATCGGTGGCGCTAGCCGAGGAGAGCGGCGTGTTGCTCCACACGCACCTGGCCGAGACGCGAGACGAGGAGGCGTACTGCCTGCGCCGATCCGGGATGCGGCCGGTTGACTTGATGGAGGATCTCGGGTGGCTCCGGGACGATGTTTGGTTCGCCCACCTCGTTGTGCTCAACCAATCGGACATCGCGAAGCTCGCGGCGGCGAACGTCGGGATGGCGCACTGTCCGAGCTCGAACATGACGCTCGGATCGGGGATCGCGCCGGTGACGGAGATGAAGGGAACCGGCATCAAGATCGGGCTGGCGGTCGACGGATCGGCGAGCAACGACACCTCGAACATGATCCGCGAGGTCCGTCAGGCGATGCTGCTCCAGCGCGTGCGGTACGGCGCCGACGCGCTCAGCGCGCGCGAGGCCCTCCGGATGGGGACGATCGGCGGGGCGACGGTGCTGCACCGCGAGGACGAGATCGGCTCCCTCGAGCCGGGCAAGGCGGCCGATCTGATCGCGTTCGATCTGGGAGACGTAGCGTTCGCCGGGTCGCACGCCGACCCACTGGCGGCGATCGTCCACTGCGCTGCCGACCGGGTCGACTTCGCGATGGTGAACGGGAAGTGGCGCGTCCGCGACGGCCGATTGGTCGACGAGTCGATCCTCGATCTGATCCCGGTACACAACCGCCTGTCGAAGGAGCTGACGCGGGCGAGATGAGGATTTCGGTCGAGATCGCGTTCTCGTTCAAACGGGAGATCGGCGCCGACTACCGCAGCCTCGAGTTGCCAGACGGCGCGACGATCCGCGATGCAGTCGCCGAAATCGCGCGGCGGTACCCGGCGATCCGCGAGCGGTTGCTCGCTGAGGACGGAGCGATCCGGCGGAACATCGACACGTTGGTCAACGGAGGCAACGCCCGGTTCCGACAGCGGTTCGAGACGACCCTTCGCGACGGGGATCGGCTGACGATTCTGCCGCCGGTCGGCGGCGGATAGACCGCGGAACCATCCCCCCAAAAGGCTCGGCTGGAGAGTTCCGAGGTCTCCCTCGATTCTCCCCAGCCGGTGTGGTGGCTATCCGCAAGGAGGTTTAGCGGAAGAGCGGCATTTCTGCTGCCTGCCAGAAGATTGCCGCCGAGATGTGTGTTCTTTGTGAAGACGAAATGTGCATCCGGTGAGGTGGCGAGATTCGCTAGGAGTCGGCAGCCCGGGAGGCCGCTCCTCGGAGTGCGATTCAGATCTCGCGATCCTCAGGTGACGCGTCGACCGTCGCCAGCTTCTCCCGGATCCGCTCGTCGAACCGATCTGCATCGACAATGAACCGCTCGTGCGTCGCGCGGCCAACGATCTCGACCTCATCACGAGCCTCGATCTCGAACCGCAGCCGGCGCCGATCGATCTCCACCAGCTCCGCGGCGACGGTGACGCGCATGCCGAGCGGCGTCGGGGCGAGGTGATCGAGCCGGATCGACATGCCGACCGTCTTTCGGCCGATCGGCAGCTGTGGGTCGACCATCGTTCGGGCGCACTCCTCGCAGAAGCCGACGAGTACCGGCGTGGCGAGGGCGTCGACCAGGCCGCTTCCGAACGCGCTCGCGAGATGGTCGGGCGCCACGGTCCAGCTTGTCTCGTTTGTGATCCCGGTCTCGATCATCGTTCCGATTCCCCCTCAAGACGGTACTGATCCGGGCGGCGGTCCGCCAGCTTGTCGTTGCGGTCCGTGATCTGCTTAGTCCGGGCCCGGCTGACGTCGATCTCGACCACGGAGATGGCGACTTCGCCGGGCGACATGCGACGAAGGATCGCCCCGTCCGGCCCGGCGATCTGACTCTGGCCGGTATAGACGAGCGTTTCGTCGGTCCGGGACTCGGCTCCGACGCGGTTCGCCGTGGCGGTGAACACGCCGTTCTCGAGGGCGCGTACCGCCATCGTTCGCTGCGCCAGGTCGGGCATCACGAGGTTCGCCGGGTGCGCGATGACGTCGGCACCGTGGAGGGCGAGCGTCCGCGCCGATTCGGGAAACAGGTGGTCGAAGCAGATCATCAGCCCGACCCGGCAAACGCCGATATCGATCACCGGGAACGACCGGTCGCCGGGGAGGAAGAGCTCCTTCTCGCGATAGAACAGATGGACCTTCCGGTAGCAGGAGAGGAAGCCGTCGGGCCCGACGAGAACCGCTGAGTTGTACAGCCTGTCGGCGTCGGACTCGGGGAGCCCGGCGACGAGATGGCAGCCGCGAACGCGGGCGTAGTCGGCCAACGTCGCGGTGGTGGGACCGTCCGGGACCGGCTCCGCCAGTTCGCGCACTTCCTTTGCATTAACGAACTGGTAGCCCGTCGCGAACAGCTCGGGCAGGACCCACAGATCGGCATGCTCACGCTCCATCAACCGAAACGCCTCTGCGACGTTTCGATCCCGCTCGCCGAACGTTGGCGACGTCTGAACGATTCCGATACGCATGGCTGAATACTAGAGCCCCGAGGCGAAGCGTTCCAGCATGGACTCGGCGAGTGCAGACGCGTCGGACCGCGCTCTTCTTGCGAGCATCGCCCGTCTGGAGCTGATTTGCGTGCCTCCACATGTCTCGTACGAGCTCGTCTGGCGGATAGCGTTCCGCGTTGTCGAGGCGGCTTTGAGCCAGTTGATCGAACACAGGCGAGGTCCTCTGCAGTCTCTTCTGAGAGGAACATCGTAATCGACTCAGTAGGGGTTGTCGGCTGCTCTGCATGGACGCATCGACGTAAGCGCCGCGACTCAGAGTTGACTTCTCGCTATCATGTGCGGTCGCCATTGAGGTGCCCAGATGGAGATCGTGCTCCTGGGCGCCAGCGCCGACTGAGCGAGTTCGCGGACTCCCCATCCCAATGCCTACTCGTGGCACGAATGGATTGGCGGTAGCACTCCAAGCGATATAGACGCCTACTGAAAGCATTGAGGCTGCAAGGAGTGCGAGCTTCGCGATCTGCTCGTTCAACGGCTTCGACGGATCGCAAACACATACATGCTATCGGCGAAGTGGAGACGGAGCCCGTACAGGATCATGGTAGTGGTGGCCTCAAGGACTTCACCATCCTCTCCGGACGTAGAGAGCCTGCCCCGCCGAACCATCCAATGCGCTGATGGTTGCGACCGCTTCGTCGTCCCGTATGAGCAGTTCCTTGCCCCCCAGTGCGTCGGCAGCAAGAGCGAGCGACTTCCCTGCTGAACACGTCATGCTCTGCACGGAGCTGCTGCAGAACAGCGTTCATGTGCCATGGGTACTAGTGACTGGGATTCTCGATGAGGCCCGGCCACGGGAAGTGCGTCGCGAGGACGAGGGCGTTCGTGCGTTCGATCCGCTCGATCAGCTGCATCCGACTCTCGACGGCCTGGTCCGGGAACGTGTCGCCGACCACGAGCCAGTCGAAGTGTTCCAGGAAGACCGGGTGGAGGAACGCGTCGCCCACGTGAAGCAGCGGGCCGACGCCCGAGTGGGCGTCCGTTGCGAACTCGTACGCGGCGTGACCGGGGCGGTGGCCGGGACATGGGACGAACGTGATCCCGTCGACGACCTCGGTCTCGCCGTCGCAGAGGATCACCCGGCTCTCAAGCCGCGCGGTGAGCGCCTTGAACAGCCGCTGGAGGTGTTTCGGCAGCTCTTCGTACGTCTCATCCTGGTGCAGCAGGTTCCACAGCCCGGCGTCGATCGCGTACCGGGCGTTCGGATACGTCAACTCGCCGTCGCCGACTTGGAGGATCAGTCCGGCGACGTGGTCGCGATCGACGTGGGTGATCAACACGAGTTCGACGTCCTTTGGCTCGACGTCGAGGAACGCCAGCTGCGCCGCGACCTCGTCGCCGTCGATCCCCCCGTCGACCAGCACGTGTCGGTTCCGGTGCCAGACGTAGCAGCAAGTGAACGCGAACGGGAGGGAACGATCCTCCGCAAGCTTGAACCCGTCGGGGAGCAGCTCGTTCAGTGAGTGTGGGGCGTCGTCGAGGATCCGAAGCACCGCCCCTTCGATGCCGCCGTGTGCGAAGAGGTGAATGGGATCCTCGATGGGTTTGCGGGCCTTGGTCACGATGCCCTCACCCAACGGTACGCGCCGTCGGCCGGCTCGATCCGACCGATCCCGGGGAACGGGACGTGAGTGCTGAGGATCAACGCGGCGGCTTCGACGGCGCGCGCGACGAGCGCGATCCGGCTGGCGACGGCCTGCTCGGGGAGAGAGTCGGTCGGATTCGGCCAGTTCGGGTGCTCGGCGAACAACGGGTGGAAGAACGCATCGCCGGTGTGAAGGAGTGGTGGCCCGTCGCTGGCGAACTCGTAGACGGCGTGGCCGATCCGATGTCCGGGGTTGGGGACGAATTGGACCCCGTCGGCGACCTCGGATTCGTCGTCGGGGAGCTCGAGGCGATCGTCGAACGCGGCGACGAGCTGCCGGTAGAACGGGCCGCGTTCGTCGCCGAGAGCGTCTAGCGTTTCCGGCTTGCGGAGGTTCTCCCAGAGCTCGCGTCCGATGAC
>Ga0272443_10003849_pt1 | contig 17159 bp, 28 predicted proteins | sample SSMAcet12_FD_193581 | JGI IMG/M metagenome (GOLD analysis project Ga0272443, IMG submission 193581) | Marine sediment archaeal communities from Little Sippewissett salt marsh, Falmouth, MA, United States - SSM-Acet-12 | ecosystem: Environmental > Aquatic > Marine > Wetlands > Sediment ... | reverse complement strand
CGGTATGGAGTGGAGAAACAAATATCTACTCCGATGACACTTCATACGCATCAACAACAGAAAGTCTAGCATCACAGACAGAGAGCGCATATTACCTATATGGTTCTAACTTCGGTCTATCCGTTCCGACTGGTGCCACAATAACTGGCGTAGAAACTCGCATTATAGGTTATGCGGATATGACTTCGTTAAATGGAGCGAGTGGTTATGTCTATATTCAGGACGGAACTTCGTGGAGTTCCACGAGTTATTTTGTTGACCAAACTTCTTTTTATAGTGACCAAACACACGACAATGGTGGGTCGTCTGACTTATGGGGTCTATCACTAACGCCTGCTCTTGTCAACAGTTCCAACTTTAAGGTTGGGTTCCGTTCATACAACAAATCGTCGTATGGTGCGGGTAACTCCAAGATACAAATAGACCAAGTCCTCGTAAAGGTTCACTACGCATACGAAAAACCAGAAGGACAGGTTGACTGTCGTCCACCACACGACCTAAAACTGATAGCACACGGTGCTGATATTGACGGCACCCCCACTACCGTCATTGATAGCGGATGGCACTATCCATCTGTGGCATCTGCTATTGGAAGTTCAGTGTCTAACCTAGCCAATGTTGAGGGCGATGACGGACAATATGCTACATCTGTTTCCCGTGATATCTTCTCCACCCTTAATGCTACTACCGTAACTTTTGATGAGTTCGGGTTCAGCATACCGAATAACTCCATTATCACGGGCATCCAGTATAATGTCACCGGTAAGAATAGTAGTGGTGGCACAGTAGAAAACCTGGATATGTATATTGTTGGCAATAGTATTACATCAGCCAACAAGGTGGAACTCGCCGCCGAAGGATGGAATAGCACCTCCGATACCTCCCACACATATGGTGGCGAAAACGATACACTTGGTGGAGTTGATACAGACTATGATGATGTAAAAGATAGAAACTGGGCATCGGCTGATATCAACCACAACGACTTCGGCATCTACATTGACATATTCGCTGATACAGACTTCACAGCGCAGTTTGATAATGTCGCAATCAGGGTGTGGTATATTGAGCCGCCACCAATAGTTATTGAGGCAAATACAGCGACATTGACGCTGACAGAATATGCGGCTACCGTAGAACTAAAAACTGGTGAAACCATTACAATAGACAGTGCGGCATCTGTCACGCTAACAACAAATGATGTTAATATTAATGCGGCTACCACCATCCCTGTGGATGCTTCATCCATTACTATCACGGCACTAGATGCTAATATTAACGCAGCGGAAGTTATTACTACAGATACTGCGTCTATCACACTAAACGCACTAGATGCTAATGTAGATGCGGCAACAACCATTGCCGTTGATACAGCCGTTATAACACTGGCGGCACTTGATGTAAACATTAACCAAGCCGAAGGTATAAGCGTTGATGTCGCCAGTGTTTCTATTACAAGTCTTGATGTCAATATTAACGCAGAAGAATACATCACGACAGATACTGCGTCCATTACTATCACGGCACTAGATGCTAATGTAGATGCGGCAACAACCATTGCCGTTGATACTGCGTCTATCACACTAGCAACAAATGATGTCAAGGTAAATGAAACACTGCCAGTGGCGGTGGTAGATATTACGATATCTGCTCTTGATGTCAATATTAACGCAGAAGATTATATCACAACTGACGCAGCGTCTATCACGATTTCTGGTCTAGATGTAGTCGTAAATGCTGCTGATACTATCACTATTGATACTACAAGTATTACGCTAACCACATTTGATGCTAATGTAAATGCTGCCGAAGTTCTTCCTGTTGATACCGCTTCTATCACAATAACAGCCTATGATGTAGGATTGCTGGAAGGTGAGGTCGTTGATGTTGATACCGCATCTATTACGATTACTGGTCTGGATGTGGCGGTTATCGCAGATGAGGCGGTGTCCATTGACACGGCGTCTATCACAATAACTGGACAAGATGCTAATGTAAATGCTAGTGAAACAATAGCGATTGGTACATCGGTTATCACTATCACGGCACTGAATACAACAGTTATCGCTGATTATGTAATAGGCGTTAATACTGCCACGGTAGCAGTTTCTGGTCTGGATGTAGCAGTTATCGCTGACGAAGCGGTACCAGTAGATGTGGCAAGTATTGCGATATCTGGTCTTGATGTAGTGGTGAATGAGGGTGAGATAGTATTCACCGATACTGCTTCTATCACACTAACTGCTCTGGATATCAACCTAAACGAAGGCGAAGTACTATTCGTTGATACTACAAGTATTACGCTAACAGCATATGATATCAACCTAAATGAAGGCGAAATAATCTTCGTTGATACAGGTGCTATCACAATAAATGGTCTGGATGTGGCAGTTATCGCAAATGAGGTAATCTTCATTGATACTACTGCTATTACCATTAATACGCCGAACTTAACTGTTAGGGTCAGCCGTTCGTCATTCACTATTGAGTGCTACACAGAAGCGTATGTGGATGGACAACTAACTTCTGCTCTGGTGGATAGTATAGAGATTACCCAAACACAACTAAATACCTCCATAACGGAGCAGCACAATACATTCACACTAGATGAGGATGAAAATGCGCTATCACTAACTAACAACGAAAATACGATTATGATAGGATAAACCCGATGAGCCAGGAAAATGAACCAACGCACCGTGACTTTATACTAAACATTCACGACCACATATCTCCTCTTCGGGATAGGGTAGCAAAAGTAGAAGCAATAACAGAGTACCACGACAAAGAGTTTCGTGAAATGAAGGCATCATTATCAAGCATACAGAACCGTGTAGGCAGCAACCATAGAGAAGTTATGGAGAAGATGGACAACAATCATAAAGAAATACTCGCTATGTTTCGCGAACACGATAAAGCAGACCATAAAACAACGGAAGAAGTGATGGAAAAAATCCACAGCAACGACAAATCCACCAATGGATTAAAGTTGTGGATTATCGGTATAGGTGTAGGTCTAACGCTATTGGTTGGTATTGTGGAACTTGCTGACAAAATAGGGCTGTTTAACCTCACACCATAACACAAGCAAGGAGCACAAAATGGACGCAATCCCTCTAAAAGAAGCATTCCCTAAACTGTATGACCTAGAAGTCACAGACGAAATGATAGACATAATCCCATCACTGGGCGAAGAAGAAGCGGAACTGCTAATGTCTAATGGGGATATGTACAAATACGCATATCTGGTAGCCGCTATCAGCAAGGGATTGTGGATGGGATGGTTCTCACCAAATATGAATATGATAAAGTTCTACTACTATATCAACAAGTGTTCCGACCAGCGATATCACAAATACAACTCCACTCTATATCATAACCCCGAACTAAAGTGGTCAAGATAATAGACAAAGAAAAACCCCACCTTGGTGGGGTTTTCTTATATTGCGAAATGAAAAAGCGTAATCTAACAAATGACAAATGATGCTATGGAGTTCATCGCTGTCATAGTTATTTATACACACTTCCCATAACAAAGTCAACATCTACCCCAAAAAAAGTTAAACTTTAAGGTAAAGGGTATAAATACCTTTGACTACAATGGAGTGGTCAGGAAAAAGCAAATGAAAAAGAAATGTTCTAACCCAAAACACGAAGGTGATAACCTACTGGATATCTCCAACTTCTCGTTTAACTACCACACGAAGGATAAACTTCAGTCGTGGTGTAAAGCGTGTAACAAGCGTGCGCAACGAGAGTGGTATGCGAATAACAAGGAGCGTGTGGCGGAGCAGCGTAAGCAGCGTAGAACTTATATGGACAACACAATACGCATTCAGCGTCGTGTGGTCCGCGTTACAACAAATGATGTTGATATTATGGAGGATACATCTAATGTACACACAAATACAAGTAAAACACCGTCAGACATATAACTACGCAACCGTAGATAAAGACTTCGCTAACAGTTATGGAGCAGATTCATACAAATGGTGGATGCGTTCGGACACATATCCAGTTCGCACAGATGAGGGTGATAAACGCCTACTTCTACACCGTGAAGTTATTGAGCACTACACACCACCACCAGAAAATGGATATCTAGGTGAGTTCGCAGGTCCATCAGGATTATGGGTATGCGACCACATTGATAATAATGTTTATAACGCAACAAGAAATAATCTATGGTGGGTTCCATCCTGGGTAAACTCTTTTAAGCGAGTAAACCACAAGGGATACTTTAAGAGTGGAAACTGGTTCATAGCAGACCTCGCAGCATTCGGACATCGCACAAGAGTAACATCTAAATGTGAAACAAGAATAAAGCAGCGAGTAATGGAGTTCCGCAAGGATGTATGGGATACGATTATTCCAGTTCTAATGGAAGTTAATCCACACTTGGACCATCAGCCTGTTCCAGTGCGATAACACAGATAGCCCGTTCGGGAAATCGTTCGGGCTATTTTTTTGATTGTTCACGGAGGAACGATAATGAAAGAACTGGTAAGAAGGAACTGCCAAATAGATTTCGCACAACTACAAGGGATATTACCATACGGTATTGTACCGTGCGACATAGATGGTGTGATTGAGATAAATGGCAACTTCCTATTCATAGAAACAAAGTTCGGACCGATTGATATGCCACGAGGTCAGAAACTAATGTATGAGCATCTATCAAGAATGCCTAATACGACAGTCGTGCTAGTGGCAGTAAATGAGAAACAAACATCAATAGGGCTATATCACTTTGACCCAACGCATTGGAAGTTCATAATAGATGGGAACCATACCGAATGGACGGAATGTGATTATGACAAGTTTGTTGATTTTTACAAGAAGTGGTATGACGAAATGAGAAAATATAGGTAAGACAATAACAATACGATAAAAAATAGGGGCTATGTGCCCCTATTTTTATGCCCCTATTTCCACCCTATTAAAGAAAGTGTTTTTAGGGTCATAAACGGAAGTTCCACTCTCATTCACAATGTCCGCCACGGTTTCCATAAATGTGAGCACTACCAGTGGCTTAAATGTGTGGTATTCATATGTACAAATGCGGCTAACGCCGTCCAGATATGTGAGCCATACATTGATACCAAATGCGTAAGGACAACGGCTACGCCGAATAATATGTCAGACACATATGGAGGGAAACTGCGTAGCACCATATGCCCGCCGCAGGCGTTGTTCCTTCTCCCTAAATCACATCTAAAAAGAACACCCCGAACTCCTCTAGGGAGGACGGGGGAAGAGTATAGTAGAGTCTATTAGGGAGATAGAGAATAATAGAGTCTAATAGAGAGTATTAGGGAGGATAGGTTCTATTAGGGAGGACGCACATAGGCAAATACCATCGGTAATCCACATTTGATAGGAACAAACAATCATATTTCCGTTGAGTTTAATGGTAGCCATAAGGGACACTCTACTAAATAAGTATGACAGACCAATAATAAAAGCATAAAAGGAGGTCACAAATGTCTAATCACCAAAACTACGAACAGGCTATCTACATAGCCGCATATCAAGATAAGAAAATCACCGCCAGTGGCAAAATCGCTGTAGCATACCGTTTCGTTGACCTACAAGAGGCACTAGATGCCGAAAAGGTCCAGAAAGATGAGAAGGGGCACTTTAAGAACACAGAAATGCCACTATCCACTGGAATATCTGGTGCTGGCATAGTTAAAGCCGATTCATTGGCTCAAGCGTTATACAAGACAGCCACAGTCGTATTCCTACACCTAGTCCAGAATATCCACACGATGAACTACAACATTCGGTTCTATGTTAATGACCGCAATGTCAAGAATATCATTGGTCCTCGCATTAACACTATGTTAAAGGCGTGGGTAAAATATCGTGCGGCTGACCCATACAATGCTGACCCAGAAGCATTCCTGAACCGAGTGTTTAACGACGAACTATACTTTCGTTCCAAGTGGCAGAACCAAGAAGACATTAAAGCATTATTCCGCGCTGTCATCGCATTCGCCAAGGCAAGTTCAGGCAACCACCAGATTATCAACGCACAGGCAATAGGTAAATCCAGCCCAACAATGACATACCTCATTGGGTTAGCATTGGAAACGGTTATGGATGATATCGGTGTTGAGGATTGGAGAGAAGGAACACAACAGAAAAAAGCCCCTGTAACTCACATTAACAACTACAAGAATGGAGCAAGCAAATGAGTAATAAAGACAAATCAGCATTCCTGGCACAAATCACTGATATTAACAAAACCTCGGTGTATTACAAAATGAACACATTCGGTCGTGGTAAAGAGTTCCGTGTCCGTCGTGAGAATGACGACATTGGGGCATATCGTGAGTTGGAAGTGGGACACACATATCTGATAGGTGCCACGATTGACGACTGTGGAACCTGGACCTGGGATGTCGCAGAAGATATCACTGATAGGGTTAATCTACTACTGGAAGGATTATGATAGAAACAAACAATCGTAAAAATACGAAAAAAAGTGTAGCCATAAGGGACACAATCATATATACTAGTAGGGAAAGGTAAGAAAGGAGCAAGCGAAATGAAAGTAGAAGCATATGACAAACACTGGAACGACCCACAGGTTCTAACCGAATACACATTCGCAACAACCGCTGGTGAGAGTATTACAGTGAAAATGGCAGACAACCAGGACCGAGCAGCATTGGAGAAGGCACGGGAACTGGCAGGGGAAAAGGTTTATCCAGTGAACCTCTAACAGAATGGAGCCGATGGACGGAAACTGGGTTAATCCCTAGGAACATCGTCTCCAACAAGGAGAAAGACAAATGATAACCATATTACTACTAATAATCGTGCTACTTCTTCTTTCCCCATTATTGGTGAATGCTATAGAAGGAGCCATATACCTCTTCATTTTAATAGTAAAAGGTATAACTTGGACAGTTAACAAAGCAAGGAGCAAATAAAATGGACATCACAATCTACGCAGGAACGGCTACATTCTTAATAATGGTTCTATATGGCTGGGTTATGGCATATATCGGATTTAAGGTAGCGGTAAAGAAAGCAGAAAAAGAAATCAAGTTTCTAGAAGACGCAGCAAAGACAGAACATCATATGCGTGTCTTCTGGCAGGAACGAGTTAAGGAGCAAGACAAATGAATGACAAAACACTTGCTGGCATAATAATCCTGGCATTGAGTATTGGTTTATTCACACAGACAGTTTATATGACATCTATACCAACATATGAACAACCGTCCGAAGGAAATCCATCATACCAGTTTATTAAGCATTCGCATTATACTAACAAACACCACGGAATGGTTATATTCCACGGAATGGCTGATAACAGAGGTGCTTGCGATGAGTTCAGGGAAAAGGCAGAACAAGCACGAGATGAAGGACGAACAATGTTTCCTGGTGATTATTATTGTAAAGAGGTAAAGTAAAATGGATTATATGAGCATCACGGATGAGCAGGTAGAGAAACTAACAAATATGACACCAGAAGAGCAGAAGGAACTTGCGAAGAAAATGACGCATAACCGTCTGCCAGGTGATGATATTCCATCCAGTGAGTTGGATGAGTATATTCGTGAAATAGAAGCAGAGCGAGCATACAAAAGAGCGATGAGCATTATACTATAGTTTTTTCTTCGCCCGCTGAATCTCCCTTACGGCAAGCGGTGGTGTCGGTAACCAAAGACATTCACAATGGAGCGGGCGGGTCTATTAACAGGCATATTAACCTGTATGAATGTCATCCACCGCAACCCTAACATCTAACAAGGAGCAATAAAATGCCACTAACAGAAGCACAAAAAAGAGCACAACAGAAATACCGCCAGAGTGATAAGCACAAAGAAACGGTTCAGCGTCAAGCCGCAAAAAAGCGTTCACTACTGGACCAGATAGCGGAAGATATTCGTATTATCAAGAAGCACCTCGGTTTATAATAAGGAGCAATGAAATGAAAAAGATTATCACACTACTCACAGTCGCCGTCCTTCTAACAGGATGTGTCACACTAGAAGAACGCCAGAAGTTCTGGAGTGATTTGACATACAATCCACGACTAAAAGACTATAATGTAACAACTGTCGTCGGTGGTGGTACCGTATATGTTATCAAGTGTGATAAGAAATACAACTCTTGTGGGGTGTCAGGTGGATACTGAAATGGACCTCTGGTACCCGATAGGAGGGAGAACATTCCTCCGCACATATGACCAACTACTTGATAGAATGGACGCTATCAACAAAGCAATAGAACACCTAAAAAGGAGCAACAGAATGAACAAAGCAGAAATCAACATTGAGATACCAGATAACAAAGTGAAGGAAGTAAAATCAAGTAAGTTCCGTCGTGATGCGGTAATGACATACCTCATTGACAATACCAAACAACATAAAGACCTGTTTACGGCAGATAGAATATTGGTGAAACTCTATACAGACGAAGTCACCAAAACTACTATTCACCGCCAGTGGATAGAAACAGGGGCAGGTCTGGCACAGATGTACTACGCATTCGTCAAGTCATATACAGAAGACGGACAGCGGGCACAACAAGGTGGAGAATGGGTCCACCAAAACTTTGATAAAACCACAATGTCGTGGAAATGAAAAAGGAGCATACAATGAAAGTAGCAAATACAATAGAAGAAATGCGTGAGTATGACGCAATGGGATTGACAGGAGTTCACGGAACTGCGCCAACCGAGAATGAATACTACATCAGTGGTGATGTGTTAACATTCCTGGTAAATGAGGAAAACGAAAAACCTACAACCCCAACTAAACAATCGTACTACGAAGAAGGAGTGGAACGCACTTGGTTTGACTATCAGGTCGGCTCACTAGAAGGGGCTGGGATAGTGCCAGTGGAAATGCGAGCATACGCACGAAACCTGGAAACAGCCAATCGCTTCATCTCACAAGTTATTCTTCCAGAATATAACGCCTGGTGCTTCCGTGCGTCATATGGCGACGAAAACGGACCACAGGTATATTCGGTAGACTACGAAGACTAAAACGCAACCAACAAAAGGAAACAATACAATGAAAAATACATTTAAGACAATCATCGCAGCAGCAATCATCACACTAACTTCTACCGCATACGCTGGAACCAGCGTTTCTGTTGGCGGAAGCGTTTCTGTGACTGGAAGCGGTAGTGCTTGGTCATACTCATCTGGTTCGGCATCATCTTTCGCCGCACCTACATACTCATACGGTGGTGGTTCCACAGGAGCGGGTCGTTGGAGTTCAGTCGGACGCATCACCTCTCCAAGTGGCAGCCCATCGTGGAATGTAGGTAATATGCCTGGTTCATCCGCGCCAGCATTCGGTGGGTTTAATCCAACGGCACCATCCGCAGTATTCGGTGGAGCAAGCGCAGTACCAGCATTTGACGCATACCCATCGTCACCTATTAACGAGTACTTCCGCCGCTAATAGCAATACGGGTAAATAATAACAATAATAACACAGAGGGGCGCAATGCCCCTCGCCATGTTGGAGCGGATATGTTTGACACAATAAAACAACTTCTATTGATAGACCAAAAGACTGGCAGACCCTCACATACTAAACTGTTGTCCGTCCTCGCTGGAATGGTAATGATAGCAATGTTTCCTTATGCTGTAATATATGGCAGTGAAGCAGGGTATGACCTATGGCTGGTGTTCGGGGCAGCCATATTGGGGAACCGAACTATAAATAACATCGCCAAACAACGATATGGAGGCGATATAAATGCCACAGACAGAAGCACAAAACAAAGCGAACGCTAAATGGAAGGCAAAAAACAAAGATAAAGTTAATGAACTCGCCCGCAAGCGTTATCACAAAGACCCAGATAAGTTTAAGAAATCCCACAATAAATGGAAAGACAAACCAGGGAACAAAGAAAAAGCAGCCGAAAAAGCAGCCGAATGGTTTGTTAATAATCCAGAAAGAACAAAAGAAATCCGCCGTGAGGCTTGGCATCGGAATAAGGACAGATGGCGTCAAGAGGAGAAATTTCGCATAAACCGCCTTCTGGTAACAACAAGAAGCCGTGCGAAAAGGAAGGGAATAGAACATACCATCACAGTAGATGATATTAGTATTCCTGAATATTGTCCTATACTTGGTGTTAAAATAGAATGGACGCCAGAAGGTAAAGCAGGACCGAATAATCCTTCCATTGACCGCATTGACCCAACAAAAGGTTACACCCCAGATAATATATGCGTCGTTAGTGTTAGAGCAAATACTATCAAGAATGACGGTACATTAGAGGAGCACCGCAAGATTGTGGAGTTCCTTGAGAAAATACAGGAGCAAGACAAATGAACAACGCAGAAATGACCGTACTACGAGAAATGGCAGCAGTAATCAATCGCCTCGCCAGTGAAGTAGAGGAACTGCGTAAGGCAATAAAGTACGCATCTGAAAACAACAACAAAGTAACACGCCGCACCGCCAAGAGGAATAAAAAATAATGCTAACAATATACGGAAAAAAGAACTGCTACAAATGTGTAGAAGCATACCAAAAGTGTAAGCGATATGAGGTTCCATACCGCTACCTTCTGTTAGATGAAGACTACACAAAAGAAGAACTCCTAGCATTATTCCCAGATACAAAAGAACTGCCAGTGGTTGTAGATGAACACGGGAATAAAGTAAAACTATGATGAAACTACGCCTAAAAGACACAGCAACACTAATACAGCGAGTGAAATACCACCTAGCCCCGTACTTCTACCCTATTGTGGGGTTTAGTGTCGTAATAGCAGCAATAGTAATAGGATACCTACTAAAATGAGCAAACAACGCCAGAAAGGCACCGCCTACGAAAACAAAGTGAGGGATATGCTTAATAATGGTGGTATTAAGGCAGAACGCAGCCCACAACTAACTCACGCTAAAACCAACCCAGAACTAGACGCAGATGTTGTCATTGGCAGTCTGGATAAGCCATACGCAAAGGTAGAATGTAAGTACCGCAAAAGCGTTCCTAAATCTGTGTATGACTGGTTAGACGGCAACAACTTCCTCTTTATGAAGAAGATTGGCAGAGAATACGATGACCTAGTCGTAATGGATGCTGATACCTTTATGGAGATGTACTGGATAGCGTTCCCACACTTACGCACAGAAGAATAAATACCATTGATAACAACATTAAATAACATTTGAGGACACCGCCAGTGGCTATGCCAAAAGGACAGTCAGGAAACCCAAAAGGACGAACTCCTGGCAGCAAAAACAAGATAACACTGCTTCTTAACGAGTGGCTTGAGAAGGATATTATGGTGAGTGGTGATTTTAAGCACCCAATGACCATAATGCTGGAAGTTGCTAACAATGAAGAACTGGATTGGGATGTCCGCCTTCGTGCTGCGGAGAAGATTATGCCATATATCAGAGCACGGATGTCACAAGTAGAACTAACGGGCAAAGACGGTGGACCATTAGAAGTCAACCTATCAGGAGCAAAAGATGTCCTCGCACAACTCATCAACGAGAACGGAGAAAAGTAAGTTAGAGCAACTGCGAGAACTGCCGCCAGAAAAACAACGAGCATTCCTGGACAGCATTACAGACGCAGAGGCACTCGCCATTCCGTATGACATAGAGTTCATCGGTCGTCCCTCACAACAAATCCCCCCACCAGATGTCCATCACACCGTTCTCGCACTCGCAGGAAGAGGGTGGGGCAAGACTTTCGTTGGTGCTCACACTGTACAGAACTGGGCAAAGAACTATCCTGGATGCCGCATCGCACTGATAGGTGAAACCGCACGAGATGTCCGTGATGTAATGGTTAAAGGCGAGAGTGGCATACTTCGCTGGTCACACCCACATAATATTCCCCACTACAATCCCTCCAACAGCGTTTTGACCTGGGAGAATGGCTCAATAGCACAGACATTCTCTAATGAAGCGTATGAACAACTTCGTGGTCAGCAGTTCCAGTTCGGGTGGATTGATGAGTTAGCAAAGTTTCGCTACCAGCAGGAAGCGTGGGATATGTACCTCCTCGCATTACGCTTGGGGGATGTCCAGCAGACACTTATTACTACCACACCCCGCCCTACAACGCTAATAAAGCAAATGGCTAACGACCCAGATGTCAAGGTGATAACTGGCTCCACATTTGAGAATACATCGCTGCCAAAGTCGTTTCTGGAACGCATCAGGAAGAAGTATGAGGGCACGCGACTTGGGCAGCAGGAACTATACGCACATATTCTAGAAGACAATCCTGGAGCATTATTCCATTACAACAATATTGACGACAATCGTGTTAATAACATAAGCAAAGAGAATATGGACCGCATCGTCGTCTGTGTGGACCCAGCAGGAACCGCCAATGCTAATAGTGATGATACAGGCATAATCGTTGTGGGAAGAATGGGTGACCACGCATATATCCTGGAAGATGCCACACTGAAGGGCTCACCAAACGAGTGGGCACAAAAGGCAATATCCCTCTACCGCCAGTGGGAAGCGAATGACATTATCGTGGAAACGAACTTCGGTGGCGATATGGTAGAGAACACAATACGAGGACTGGACCGCAATATCCGCGTAAAACAGGTTAGAGCATCTCGTGGAAAGGCATTACGAGCAGAGCCAGTGGCGGCTTTGTACGAACAGAACCGTGTCCACCACGCTGGAATACTGACTGAACTAGAAGAAGAAATGACATCGTTTAACCCAGAACTAGGTCGTAACCAGAAGTCACCAAACAGATTAGATGCTATGGTATATGGTGTCACAGATTTGTTAGTGGCAGAAACAGTAGAAGTGGATATATGGGTGGTATAAATAATACTATGAAACCAGGCAATATGACACCAAAGAAGTATTTCGGCAAAGACCATATTCACTTACCGAAGAAAGGCAAGGGAAGTTATAACCGAATGACGCATAGCGAGGCATTGGAGGAGATAGGCATTCACCGATACTACTGCGATGAACAGATGCCGTGCGAACGACCAGACTGTGATAACTGCTCTGGTTGTGAAAGTGCCACTAATGACTAAATGGATTCCACTAAATACCCTCAACCAATGCGCATAGGACACAAATAATGAGCAATACACTCTACTTAACAGACAAAGACACCAATGATATGGAACGCAAAGAAAGCGTTTCGTATTCCGTTGGTTCATATCAGGACGATGGTTTCCTCGCATTCCTTAACGGTGATGATGCCGCAAAGTGGGTAAACTTTACATACGAGCAAGCAGTTAAAGAAGCATACGAGAAGTGTGTTGTAGCATACAAGTGCGTACAACTCCGCTCTGACGCTATGGCTCACTTAAAGTGGTGCCTATATGATAAGAATGGTGATGAGATTGATAGACACCCACTGCTTGACTTACTCCGCCGTCCTGACCTCAATACAGGCGGTTCCGCGTTCATAAAAGAACTACAGATTTACAAGGATGTAGACGGAAACGCCTTCTTACACCAAATAGGTGGTAGTAGCATAAAAGGACTACGCCCACCTAAACGACTGGAACTATTCCGCCCTGATTGCGTAGAAGTCATCCCAGGTCGTTATGGACTGCCAGCGGCATATGTCTATAAAACTAACCAGAATGAAACACACTATCCAGTAGACCAGGCTAATGGTCGCAGCGATATCCTCCATATTAAGAATGTAAACCCAATGAACAAGTTCCGCGGCACGGGGCTGATGAAGGCTGCGTGGCAGAGCATTCAGGTGTGGAATGAAGGTAGCGACCATACTAAAAAGTCATTGGAACAAGGTGCTCGTCTATCTGGTGTGCTATCCACTGACCAGAACCTCACCCGCGAGCAGGTGGAGATGCTGGAAGGTAAACTATCCGAGAAGTACTACGGCAGCAAGAATAGCGGCAAGATACTAATCGCCAGCGGCGGTATGAAGTATAATGTGATGGCGCAGACAATGAAAGACCTAGAGTTTATCAATAGCCGTAATGTCACTGCCCGTGAAATCGCTACCGCATTCGGCGTGCCACCTATCCTGCTTAATGTGGGTGAAGGTGCGACATACGCTAATATGAAAGAAGCGCGTATGGACTTCTACGAAAGCACAATGCTACCAGAAATGTGGAACCTCCGTGATGAACTGAACCACTGGCTTGTTCCTATGTTCGGTGAAGATTTATACCTGGATGTGGACCTTGATGAGATTGTAGCACTAGAACCAAAGCGTGAAGCAAAGTGGGAACGAGTACAGAATGCCACTTTCTTGACTCTGAACGAAAAGCGTGAAATACTCGGATTTGAGCCAATAGATGGTGGTGATACAATCCAAGGCGCGTCAATGCGACCAGAACCACAGGAAGAACCTGAAGAGGAACTGCCAGTGGATGTGGAAGAACAACCTGCCGAAGAAACTGATAACGACTAAATACGGCTAAATATAGGAATACGAGGCTATACACTATGAACCTAACTACAAAAGACTTCGCCTTTGATGTAAAGGCACTCTCCGAAACAGGCGAGTTTGAGGGATACGGAAGCGTCTTCGGCGTGGTAGACCTTGGATTGGATGTCGTGGAACGCGGAGCATTCGCGAAAACACTACAAGAACGACCTAAAATAAAACTATTATGGCAGCACGACCAGCATCAGCCTATTGGCGTCTTTACAGAAGCATATGAAGATGAACACGGTCTTTATATGAAAGGACAACTGAACCTAGAAGTCCGTCAGGGTCGTGAGGCATACGCATTACTGAAACAAGGTGCTATGGATGGAATGTCCATTGGTTACCAGACTGTGAAATACCGCCACGACGAAGAATCGGGCATCCGCTACATCACAGAACTTAAACTGTGGGAAACATCATTGGTAACATTCCCAATGAATGAAGTAGCGCAAGTTTCTGCTGTAAAGAGCGCAGTAGAAGACCTGACAGAAGAACAAAAGACACAAGTTATGTCATTCATTAACGCACTGAAAGGTGCTGATGATACAGACGAAACCGCCAGTGGCATAAATAACCTTATTAAAGCACTTCGCGGTGACGAAGAGCCGCAAGACGACAGCACCCCAACTTCTATTAGCGTGGAAGGGAAGGGTGACGCTACTGCCGTTGAGCACTCCGACACACCAGAAGCCGCTACCGATAACGACGAGCCGTCCGCCGATGAGAGCGAAACACTCGTTGGGCTAAAACATCTACTCCAAACATTACAAGAGGAAAAGTAAAATGAGTGATACAAACAAACTGCTCAACGACCTCGGTTCCGCATTTGAGGCATTTAAGCAGAAAAACGACGCACGCCTGGAAGCGATTGAGAAGGGCGAAACTACTGTCTATGCTGCTAAAACAGCATACGACAACGATGTAAACAAGATTTCCGACGAGATGAACAAGTTGGAAAAAGAACTTGATGAAGTTAAGTCACAGATGGCACGCTCTGCTGCTATTGAGAATGCGGCTAACGACATTGACAGCAAAGAAGAAGAAAAAGCATTCCTGGCGTTCGTAACCCAGGGTGAAGGTGCTGACCGCTCTTCGCAGAAAGCAATGACTGTTGGCACACCATCTGCTGGTGGATACGCAGTTCCAGAAGGTCTGGTTCGTGAGTTTGACCGTCTTTTGATTGACAGTTCTCCTGTCCGTCAGTTGGCACGCAATGTAACGACTTCTACTGGTACTTGGGAACGCTTGGTTGGTCAGAATGACGCTGCTTGCGGTTGGACTACTGAAACTGGTGCTCGTTCAGCAACTAATACACCTACTATCGGTGATGTTGTTATCACAGCACAGGAAATGTACGCTAACGCTTCTGTTTCACAGACTGCGCTTGACGACATCTTCTTTGATGTAGAAGGTGAACTGATGGAAGACCTCCGCCAGTCATTCTCTCGTCTGGAAGCAACAGCATTCGTTAACGGTACTGGTTCAGGTCAGCCAAAAGGCTTCCTGGCATATGACAAGGTAACCACTCCAGGAACTCCAGAATGGGGCAAACTGAACAACATAGAAACAGCAGCAAACGATGCTATTTCTTTTGATGACATCATTGAGTTGATTCACACCCTGAAGTCTGGTTATCGTGGTAATGGCGCATTCGGTATGAACCGTGCTATCCTGTCTGACATCCGTAAACTGAAAGGCAACGACAACTACTACCTGTACCAGATGCCATCCGCATCCGCTCCTGCTACTATTGCTGGTTATCCAGTATATGAGTTTGAGGATATGCCAGCATCTCACACTAACGGTGGTTCTCCAGAACTGGATACTGACGCAATCGTATTCGCTGACTGGAAGAAGTTCTACGCTGTTGTTGACCGTGTTGGTATGCGTATGCTGCGTGACCCATACAGCAACAAGCCATATGTTGACTTCTACGCTACCAAGCGTGTTGGCGGTGGTATTGTTGATTCTCACGCAGGTGTTGTTCTGACTATCAATAACTCATAAGGTAATGATAGTTAAGGTGGGGGCTTCGGCTCCCGCCCGCATCTAACAGATAATACACATAGTAAATAAGAGGGCGGAAACGCCCTCTTTCTGTTTTCCGTGTTTGATAAATACAACTAACAAAAGGAGAAAGAGAAATGGCACAAGCAACAACACATTATGTAAAGGCAGATAACCTAAACATAACATTTAGCAACCATTCTCACCGTGTTTCGCAAGTGGCACTAATGCGAATAGATGTAGATAACCACGGAAACGAAACATTCACCTATTATGTGGTGGATGAGGGCGAACTGCGAACGGCACAAGAGATATGCGACATATATGATTATACAGTATATGGCATCTCCTGCGCAAACACCGCCTGTTTTAAGATTTAAGGAGCATACAATGAAAGTAAAAGTATTAAAAAATACAAAGGTCAATACGGAACAGTTTATCTTATACGCACGCAAGGGTCGTGAATATACTGATGATACCATTCCTGTGGAAGCAATGGAGTGGCTGGTAGCGAATAAACTCGCAGAGATTGTGGAACCGCCAGTGGAAATAGAAGTACCACCACAGGTAGAACTAGAAACGAAGCCTGTTAAGAAGACAACCCGTAAGCGCCGCACACCAAAGAAAGCAGAGGACGCATAAAATGGAAATAAAAGTTACATCAGTAGAAACATCCTACGCCATTACACTTGGACAACTTAAACAGTACCTTAAAGTAGATGGTGGCGATGAGGACGCACTGCTGTCCAACCT
>Ga0272443_10003848_pt1 | contig 17161 bp, 18 predicted proteins | sample SSMAcet12_FD_193581 | JGI IMG/M metagenome (GOLD analysis project Ga0272443, IMG submission 193581) | Marine sediment archaeal communities from Little Sippewissett salt marsh, Falmouth, MA, United States - SSM-Acet-12 | ecosystem: Environmental > Aquatic > Marine > Wetlands > Sediment ... | reverse complement strand
CTCGGTACTCTGCGGATTTGCCTGCGATGTTCGGGATTGCGGTAATGTGGCCCCGGGGTGTTTCTATCCCCAGCCGCATGTGACCTCCAAGATAGTACTCATGACTCCCCGCGGATCCGGTGATTTATCTCTGCTCCCGCTGGTGAGTTCTTTTACACGGGCTGTATTCGCCTCCCGGAGAAAAACAATCCGTAATAATCTCATCAACAGTACATGGACCAGGGACATTGATCCACAGCGTCTATGGGCACTCCTCGGAGAGTCGGGTATAGATCCCGAAGGACGGGGTGAAACAATAGCTGTTGAGGATATAGTTGGATTTGTAAAAAAAGCGGCCCCGTACAAGCATGATGTTTGACTTGAAAATTTCAGAATTGTATACTTCATAAAGACCTTACTCGAGGAGAGAATTATGCGCAGATTATTTTTACCCCTGATGTTCCTGGCGGGCATTATCCTGATGTACAGCGGGTGTGTATCTCAGGATACGGGACAGATCCATGATCAAGGTAAAACAGCTGCACCGGAAGAAGGGACTGAGGTAAAAAAGGTACGCGAAGAGGTACACCTGGTCTCGAAAGAGCTCTCCTACTATCCCGACGGGGTTCTCGCCACATACCGTGTCTATACTTATGCTGAGGAGGGGGTGCAGAAACTCGAGGAAGAACTGTACAATTCCGACGATGAATTGCTTGAGCGGAAGGTGTTCAAATATGAAAATGGAAATCAGCGCAGCAAGCAGACATATCAGGGGCTCGGAGAACTGCTTCAGACATATGACGGCAACGGGGAACTCATTCAATATCACATTTTTAAGTACAGTGACGCAGGGCTGATAACGGAGGACTCCCTCTATGACATGAATGATGAACTCCGGACACGACAGGAGTTTGAGTATGATAAGGGTGGTAATAAAACCGAATGGAGAGTGTTCAATACTGATGGGGCCCTTCTGAGCTATACCGGGTATGAATACGAGAATGGTTTGAATACTGTGATAAAAAACCACAGTCCGGACGGCGTTCTGCTGGACCGCTTTCTGCTTGAATACGATTCAGACGCTCGTCTGGTGAAGAGAACCTGGTTTTCGGGAGATGGCGCGGTGAAGCAGATCCGGATCTTTATCTACCGGAATGGCGGTCTGATTGAAGAACAGGTACTCCTCGCGAACAGGTCTATAAGGCGCAAAATCATATATACAAACAACAGTTCGGGAGATCCTCTTGAAGTGGTCTACATGGACGGCGCCGGCAACATTCGGGAAATACTGGCCTTTGAGTATGTAAACCGGACGCGTGTCACATACACGCGGGTTAAAGAGTAGGTATGGTATGACAGGTTTTATTCATATAAATGGCTTATTGAAAAAAATCCCGCTGTGCCTGGTTGTCCTGTTTATGTGCGCGCAGACAGCTGCCGCCGACGAGATTACAGCCGTATGGGCAAGGCTTTACGAACGGGCACGGACCTTACCGCAGAAACAGCAGATCATGATGAATATTGTCGAGCAGCACAACAGGGACATGATACCTGTCATGACAGATGCCCTTGATCAGGAAATCCGGTCTTTCCGCAATACATCCGGAATTACTCAAAAGAGGATGCAGATTGATCTGATGACGGTGATCGTCAGGGAACTGGGACGTCTGAAGGCCGCGGAATCCGATGCGGTGCTGATGGAGACGGTGCGGATCACGAAAGACCCGATCCTGAAAGGGGAGGCTGTTCTTTCTCTGGGAAAGACAGGCGCCCGGCAGTATTCTGATCAGCTCGCGCTCATGCTTCGGAACCTGAATTTTAATATGGACGGTATCCAGAACCAGCGTGAAAATGAAATCGAGGCTTATGCCCTTGTACGCGCCCTGGAGCTCCTTCGGTCCGAGTCGGGCTTTGAACCCGTGTTTTTTGCCTCTCTCGGGTGGTATTCCACCCAGAGCGGTGTAAAGGAAAGGGCCCGGCGGGCGCTCGTGGTGATGGTAGATGATCCCTCGGAACAGTTATCCAGCATTCTCCTCAATAATATCAACTATGAATATAAATTGGCGGCCCTCGAAGCGGAGGAAAAATCCACGGCCCCTGAAGACAGGAAGGCAGAGCTCGCCGCTTCCGGACTGGATGAGGGTCTCAAATACTCCCCGAAAAATCTTGCCGAAAAAGGCCAGCTAAAAACACTGCGTCTCTACGCAATGGAAATGATGAAGAAGTATCCTGAACCGGATGATCCCGGGCTGCTGCAGAACATGAGAAGGATGGTTGCGCTGTATCAGGGTGACAGGGTGTTCCAGGAGGACGAGATGATTACCCTGATGGAGACCATGGGAACTTTTAAAGGTGAGGACACGGCACGGATCCTCTCCGATTTTCTCGAATACTACAATCTCCGCCGCGACGCGGGGCCTCCGGATTCATACCGGATAGTCAAGTCGCTGATTCAGGCCCTCGGTACTGTCGGCCATAGGGCCGGATTAGAGGAGCTGACCATGGTAAGCATTTCTGATTCCTGGGAGGCTTCGGTCAAGAGAGAGGCTTCGGCAGCCATAGAAAAGATAAATCGGTAAATATTCGTTCTGCCGGAATAAAAAAACGCCCGGATCGTTCTACGCGGTTCCGGGCGTCTTTTCATATATACGGAGGACCGTCCCGTTGGGACAGCGGAGCCTTGAGTATCAGTCTTCTACCTGGGCCAGGGTAATGGCGGCGGTGGTTACGATATCATCGATGCTGCAGCCGCGGGAAAGATCACTTACGGGTTTTGCGAATCCCTGAAGTATCGGTCCGTAGGCGAAGGCTCCTGCGAATCTTTGAACAAGTTTATAGCCTATATTTCCGGCTTGAAGGTCGGGAAAAATCAATACGTTGGCCTTACCCGCTACAGGAGAATTGGGAGCTTTCTTGCTCCCTACCGCTTCAACAACAGCCGCGTCGAGCTGCAGTTCCCCGTCCACCAGAAGTTCAGGCCGCTTTTCCTTTACAATACTCAGCGCTTCTGTAACCTTATCCACCATCGGGTGAGATGCCGATCCTTTTGTGGAAAAAGAAAGCATGGCAGTGATCGGCTCCGTTTCGAGAAATGTTCGGCATGATTCGGAGGAGGCAATGGCAATTTCGGCCAGCTGCTCCGCGTTCGGTTCAGGAATGGTGGCACAATCGGCGAAAATGATATTCCCGTCGGAACCCCACTTATGATCATCGAGGGACATGACAAAAAAGGATGATGCCAGTTTTGCTCCCGGTTTGGTCTTTATTATGGTCATGGCGGCACGCAATACAGCGGCGGTTGAATTTTCCGCCCCCGCGACCATAGCGTCCACTACCCCCAGGCGGACCATCATGGCGCCCCAATTCAGCGGATCAACGATCTTTTCACGGGCCTCCTCGGGAGTCATGCCCTTGTGTTTTCGTAATTCATAATACTCCGATGCGAATTTATCCAGAAACGCTGCATCTCCTGGTACGGCTATTTTGACACCGCTGATATCCGCTCCGGCATTGTTTGCGGCTTTGGCGACTTCCGTTTCTTCACCGATCAGATAGACCTCCGCGGCCAGTCCTTCATCGACGATCTTTCGGGCCGCGTTAAGGGTACGGGGTTCAAGACCTTCCGGCAGTACAAGCGCCTTATTTTTTCTGCGTGCTTTTTCCTTCATCTTGTCAGAAAATGTCATGAATTGCTCCTTCGAATTATTATTATAAAATGCACATAATTATATGAATAAAATATTTTGTGAATCCAGAATATCAGAAAAACGGCAAAATATCCATAAGGTTTTCGGCAGATGCAGAACGAAAAAACCGGTTGTATGTTCGGGAGAAATTGAGTAGTATCGCTTCATGAATGTTGGAGTATACGGACTTGGCAGATTCGGCAGGTTCTGGGCGGGGCTGCTTGCCGAAAAATTCACCCAGGTGACAGGGTACAGCCGGACACAGAAGAGCGGTCTTCCGCGGGGAGTACTGCAGGTCTCCGAAGCAGAACTGCTTCAGGCTGACGTCATATTCATGTGCGTCAGCATCTCCTCTTTTGAGGAAGTTATCGACGCCATTGCCCCGCGTTTGAAGGCGGGGACTACGGTGTTCGATACCTGTTCGGTAAAGAGTTTTCCCGCGGAAATAATGAGATCCCGGCTGCCGCAGGGTATCGAAGCCATTGCTTCTCACCCGATGTTTGGCCCTGATTCAGGCAAAGAGAGTGTGCGCGGGCTGCCGATGGTAATGTATCCTGTTTCCGTGTCCGACCGGGTTTTCGATTTCTGGAAGGAAGTTTTTCTCGGTTTCGGGATGAATGTGATTGAAATGACTCCGGATGAACATGATCATCAGGCCGCCTACACCCAGGGGGTCACACATTTCATCGGACGGGTGCTGCAGGAGCTCCATCTAGGGAATAGCCCCATAGGAACGGTAGGTTATCATAAACTCCTTGAAATTGTGGACCAGACATGTAACGACCCCATGCAGCTTTTTTATGATCTCCAGCGGTATAATCCCTATACCGGTGAAATGCGGGCGGCGGTCCTGAAGAGTTTCCAGCGTACGCTTACAATGCTCGAACCGGACAAGACTTGACAGGTAGATTCCCTCAGAGTAGGATTGCCTCAAAGGCAGGAAATAACGATGTCTGAAGTACAAATCAGAGAAGTTGATGAAAGTGATATAGTGACCATTCTGGCTGAGGATATCAGTTTTAATGGACGTCTCAGTTTTGACGACAGCCTTATGATAAAGGGCGCGTTCAAAGGAGATATCTGCGCCAGGGGAAATCTTTACGTGGACAGTGATGCCGTGGTGGAAGCCAGGGTGGAGGCAAACATAGTCTCGCTGAAAGGAACCATCAAAGGTGACGTTTTCGCCCACACAAGGGTGGAATTGTTTTCATCCGCCATGGTTGACGGCGATATCACCGCTCCCGATGTTATCATGGAGAGCGGATGCAAATTTAACGGTATATGTAAAATGGAAGCTCCTCAAACGGAGCTTACGAAGGATATGGAGAGAAACAATGCGTAATGTCCTCCTGATAGTGCTGATTCTTATGATTTCAACCTTTGGCCTGGCGGCCCAGGACCGGCCTGATGCTCTGCAGCTGTACAACGGCGGCCAGTTTGAAAAGGCTATAGAAATATGCATACAGGAGCTTGAACTCATGCCCCGCAACATGGATTCCTACGCCGTATTATGCTGGAGTCTTGTCCGGATGGGGAAATATGATGAAGCCCTGAAATATGCGCGCGAGGGGATGGAAATATCCAGGTACGATCCCCGTATGGTTGAGGTGGTGGGTGAAGTCCACTTTTATCAGGGACGTAACCTCGATGCGCTGAAATGGTTTGAAGAATACACCGTTTTGTCCCCCACCGGACCCCGTATTGATACCGCTTATTACCTTATGGGCGAGATATACATCCGGCTCGGGGAATACAATCATGCGGATATTGCGATAACTACGGCATTGTACCATACACCCTCCGTGACCCAATGGTGGTCCCGCCTGGGATACGCGAGAGAACAGGCGAAAGACTACACCTACGCCCTCGAGGCGTATAACGAAGCCCTGCGTCTCAAACCGGGATTTAACGAAGCGGAGAGAGGCAAAGAACGGGTAAAGGAGAAAATGCAAACCTGATGAGAGTCGCGTTTTACACACTCGGCTGCAAGCTCAATCAGAGCGAGAGCGAGGCCCTGGCGTCTTCCTTCAAGAGCCGGGGTTTTTTTGTCGGACGTCATGATGAGGACGCGGATATTTTTATCGTCAACACCTGTACCGTTACCAGCAAGGCGGAACAAAAGGCCCGCCGGATCATCCGGCACCTTGCGAGGGGTAATCCGGAGGCCCTGATTATCATCACGGGCTGTTACGCTCAGCTTGACGCTCCCTTCCTGCAGACCCTCGCGCCAAACGTATTGGTGTTCGGCCACGACCGGAAGTACCAGCTGCTGGAACTGGCGGAATGTATTGAGAAGACCGGCGTGCCTGATAATGACCTGCAGCTGCAGAATTCGGCGAGAGATTGTATCTCCGGTTTTCTCGATCGGCCAGCTGATACCCACGGCATTTTTCGCTTTGACGCGGACACGTACAGTTTTCATTCCCGGGCCTTCCTGAAAATCCAGGACGGTTGCGATCACCAGTGCGCGTACTGCCGGGTCAGGCTTGCAAGGGGAAAGTCCGTGAGCCTTTCGCCGGATGAGGTTATAGCCCGGGCGGAGCATCTGGCAGCATCGGGATACCGGGAAATAGTCCTGACCGGTGTCAATATCACTGCCTATCAGGCACCCGGTGATAGCCATTTCAGATTGCCCCGGCTGCTTGAGTATATAACGTCCAGGCCCGGGACATTCCGGGTCCGTCTTTCGAGTCTCGAACCGGAAATGATCACCCGGGAATTCATCAGCGCGGCGGCGCATCCCCGGATCTGTCCTCATTTTCATATCCCCGTTCAAAGCGGATCAGACAGGATTCTCAAGGCCGTATACCGGCCGTATACCGCTGACAAGCTGCGGTCCGCGGTGAGAGAACTGCGGCGGATAAAGGAGGATCCCTTTCTGGCCGCGGATGTCATCGTCGGACTGCCCGGCGAGACGGATGAAGATTTTGAAGCTACCCGTTCACTGATAGAGGAATTGGAATTCGCGGCGCTGCATGTGTTTCCCTTCTCTCCGCGTCCGGGGACCGAGCTTTATCATTCGAAGCATCATGTCCCTGAGCGGATAGCGGGGGAGAGGTCCTCGGTACTTCGGGACATGGCCGACCGTCTGCATGAGGTGTACGCCTCCCGGTGGATTGGCCGGGAGCTTGAAATCCTGCCGGAAGAACCGAAGATAATCAACGGTGAAAAGTTCTGGAGCGGCTGGTCTGAAAATTATCTGCGGGTGGAATTCTCTCTGAAAGGCCTGGACTTGAGATCCGGCGTGAGGCCTGTTGAGAAGGCCGGCCTTGCAGGTACCGATCTGTCCGCCGCGGACCAGGGAGTCCGGGGCTCACTTGTTCGCGTGCTGCTTACCGGCATGGAAGATGACCGCCTGGTTGGGACCATCAGACAGACGGAGCTGTAATCCCGAGAGATAATACGGGAGGGCAGGGGACATTTTCCTTTTCCTGAAACAGCTGTTTGGTTAAATTTCGCTATTCGTGATATATTAAAAATTGCGGGTACAGTATCGTACTCAATTGGTTTTAGAACGGACCTGTGATATACTAAAATATGAGAAATATTTAAAAGGTCTAAAAAAGGATATACATGCAGCAAATGATTTTCATGGAGGTTAATATGCGAAGATTTGCGGCTTCGGCAGGAGCGGTCCTGATAATACTCCTGTTTTTTAGCGGTTGTACAGGCAACCTCTTCACTGAATGGGATAAACCTGAAATACCCTCTTCCAGTGAACTCGATGACAACGCGCTCAGCGATCCGGAGGGCTTTATCTCCGACGTGGGAGACTATCTTGACGGCGGCGCGATAGATGAAGACAACGCGGGTGATGTGATCGGCGCGTTGAATATAATTTACGATCCTTCGGGATATGATCCTGAAACGCCGGGCACAGAACCGGCAGACCCCACCGAGCAGCAAGCGGCACTTCTCATCGGCGAGGTCGCCATCGCGGGCAATGAAAACGCGGGTGAGGTGGTGGACAACCTGGCGGGAGTCCTGACTTCCATCGCTGATGGAACAGCTGTCGATCCCGAAGCTTTTATCAGGTCTCTTATTCCTGCCGGTTTGTCGACGCCGGAATTTAACGCCATGGTAAACGCCCTCCTGGAAGCCGGCGAAGCGTATCTCGCCTTCGGTGAATCCATAGGAGAAGACGCCACCGGGGAAGATGTCCCCTTCATGAGCAACGCCGACATCGGAGATACCCTTAACCGTGCGGCGGCGGGGATCGCGGTGATCGCGGCGCTTGACGCTCTGGATGGATCGCTGGACGGTACCATTACAGATTTGGCTGTGCAAACCACCGCCCTGGAAGCCATCGTAAACGGCGGCAGCTACGGCGGACCAGATCCGACAGCGGCATTCGACGGCAGCATCCCCGCCTACGACGGGGCGCAAAATCTGCTGGACCTCGCCGGTTTTGATGTGAGCTGACAAGGAGTAAGACATGAAAAAAATACTACTGATTTTTATAATATCCGCGTGTATCGCGGCTGCAGCGTCGGCTGGTGAAGGAGATACTGTGGACAGTGCCGTGTTCGCTCCGATCACTCCCGAAGTTATCGGCCAGGGCGGATCGTTTACCGCGGTCGCCCATGGATACAATTCCTTGTTTACAAATCCCGCCGGCTTTGCCAGGGAAGGGGGAAGTCTCACCATCCTGTCAGCCACGGCAAGCCCGTTTTTTATTCCCAATGAGGAAGATATTTCGGATTTTCAGGCCATCGCCGACGCCGCCTCTGATACCGAGCTTGAAGACGCACTGCTGAACCTCTCGCCGCTCATTACCGGCAATGGTATCGGCGCCGCGGGTACCGCGGGAATCGGCCTGGTCGGCGGAGGCCTTGGGCTCGGACTGGTGGCCAATGCGGATTTCTACGGACGAGGTGAAACCGCTCTCGGCACCGCCATAGACGCGGTCATGGACTGGGCCATAATCGGCGGTTACGCTCTACCCATCGAGATAGGACCGGTGACAGCCTACATCGGCGGTGATCTGCGCTACATGCTGCGGACTGAAGCCAGGGACGTGGCAATAGTTGAGTTTGCCAGTGCCGCCACAGATGATGTGGATCCGCAGTTTCCCGTGTTGAGCGGTTCCGGTCTGGCCTTTGATCTGGGAACGATCCTTGAGATAGGGAAGTGGTCGGCAGGTATCTCCGCCCGTGATATCGGCGGAACCACCCTGGACTATTCGCAGTTCACCGCGGACACCCTCGAGCAGGCCTTCAGTTTTGACGGCAGCGGGGCGCAAGTCTCCGAAAACTACGTGATTCCCATGGTCATGAGCTTCGGTCTCGCCTACGACCCGGAAAGTTTCCTGATGCCTTCCTTCCTTTTTGACCCGGTCTTTCATATGGAATACAGGAAGACCTTTTACCAGGCGGAGGACGCGCAGGAGGATTCCTTCTGGACCGGTGTGCACATGGGGATGGAAGCCGAAGTGGTCCGTTTCCTGAAAGTCCGGGCGGGAATAAACCAGGGATACGCCACTTTCGGTCTGGGTGCAAAGCTGCTCTTTCTGGACTTGAACGCCTCCTATTTCGTAAGGGAAATGGGACGTTTCGCGGGAGTACAACCCAACGAAGGATTTACCCTGGAAGCCGCAATCCGTTTTTAACTGCAATAATATCGGCGGGTAAGGCCGAACACGGGCGGATTCCCGACGGAAACCCGCCCGTTTTTTTTCCGGCGGTGTATGGACCTGCCAATTGATTCAAGGCCATACCGGTACCCGCCGAAAATGGAGAAGGAGGACGTCGTATGATAGAAATGAGATATAAAAAATGCCCTGCCGGGAGAATACCTGGAGGAGCGCTTCTTCTGGTGTTCCTGCTGCTTCTCCTGGCTTCCTGCGAGCAGATGTTTACCTACAGCCCCCTCAGCTGGGCACAGAGGGACCCTGCCGATCTGTCTGACGCGCAGAAAATAGCCTATGCCGAAAGCGTCCTCGGAAGCGGAGATACCGATGCCATGGCTGACGCGTATGACGCTATCAAGGACAGCTCGGACCCGGATACCCAGCTTCTCGCCTCACAGCTGGCGATAGGTGCATCGGGTCTGAATGAGGCCATTCAGGACGCCCTTGCCGATTTTGACTCACTCGAGTCGGGAACGGCTTCAATTAATGATTATCTCAATACTATCGATGATGTTATGCTGCAAAACGCAATCGATGCCATGGATGCGGCTGAAGCTGACAGCGATACAAAAGACGATATTACGCAGGAAGAGTATCTGGTAACGGCCGCGGCAATCCTGATAGTAAACAGCAGTGATATCGAGAACGAAACATTTGCCGACCCGGGATTCAGCAGCCCTGATATAGCGGGTACCTGGCAGCAGCAGACAGCCTATTATTTACAGGAAGCCGGGTATTCGACCTCAGATCTCGACCAGCTCGTAAATCTGGGCATATAGAACGGGGGACACCAATGCATTCAATTCGAAAAACAGTAATTCTTATAATCCTGGCACTGTGTGTATCCACCCTTTCGCTGCAGGCCGTTGAACCCTCGGTTGAGCTGATATCACCCCGTGACGCTGCCCTGGGGGGCAGACACGCGGCACTCACCGATACGTTCTCCTCTTTGCTTAACAACCCGGCGGGTTTTTATACCGCCCCCGAGCAGCTCTCCATCGCCGAGATTACCATCGGTCTGAAGGGGCCGATGTTTTCAGTGGCGGATGCCATTATCGGCGGAGAGCTGAGCGATCTTTCGGAACTGATCAACGGCATATATGCCGGTCTCGACCTGCTTGGTCCCCTCTCCTTCGGATATGTGGGGGAAGGGCTCGGCTTCGGGATCTACAATCAGGGGAACCTCAGGATGTGGAGCAACAACAGTCTTACCGCCAACGTAAAGGCCTGGGACGATATAGTGCTTACCGGCGGATATGCATACCGGATGCCATTCTCCGGTGACGTGCAGGCCCTTGACGCGGGGGTCCTGCTGAAAGGCGGGTTTCGGGGCACCATCGACGGCGGTATTTCCGTGGTTGATATCATGGACCTGGATGCCAGCACTCTGCTGGATGAACCATTCGCCTTTACCAGTTTTATCGGGCTCGATCTCGGTCTGCGCTATTCCATCAACGATACCTGGGTATTCGGTTTGGTGGGCAGGGATGTCTATACACCTACCCTGACGAACGAATACGCCAATTTTGATGATTTTATCAACGGGGTTACTCCTGTCGCCCAGGACCAGTATGATGTTATGCAGTTTCAGCTGGACCTGGGGATGATGTTCAGGCCGAAGGCCGATCTGTCCCTCTACTCTATCAGCGATATAAAGATCCTTCTGGATTACACCGATTTGCTTGATTTCTGGATATACCCCGAATTATCCAGCAATCCCGTGCTCCACATAGGATTCGGCACTGAAGTCACGGTAATGGAAATCCTTGATATCCGGGTAGGTTTTTCCCAGGGGCTCCTCTCGGCGGGTTTGGGACTGGACCTGAGTTATTTCACCATGAACGCGGCAATGTTCGGCACCGAAAGGTCAACGGAACCGGGAATCGCTCCTGTCTATAATCTGCAGCTGGGACTGGAATTCCGTAAGTAGGAAAACAGAATGGGATCACGGGAGATGCCGGAGGATTAGCCGCCTGATAGTTGACAGTTTTTATGAAAGTTGCTATATTCTTCGAGCAAACAATAGAGGGCCGCTAGCTCAGTTGGTAGAGCAACGCCCTTTTAAGGCGTGGGTCACAGGTTCGAACCCTGTGCGGCTCATTCTCCATTTGTTTACAATTACGGCAGCTGTTATCAGCCGCTGTATTTACGTCTCCTTCGTCTAGTGGTTAGGACACCGGGTTTTCATCCCGGCAACAGGGGTTCAACTCCCCTAGGAGATGCCTCTCGAAGACCCGCGGAATCGCGGGTCTTTTTTTATTTTATCGTCCGATGCGTCCGGGAATCGCGCAAAAAAACCGCGCCCCCTGATGTTATGCCCGGGGCGCGGATACGTCATGTCTGTGTATTCAGATATTTATTTCAGTGAAGCGCCGAAGGCCAGACCGAGGGCGAAAGCCCTGTTATCGTCCAGCGCATCGGTCAGGATAGCGTCGATGACGAATTTGAAACCCTTGAAAAGGTCCGAACTCCCGAGATCGATCCGCAGGCCGGTGTTGAACACTCCCCGTGATGTCGCGTTGGCGCCGACAGCCTGTCGGCTGTACGAGAAATTGGAGAAGTCGTTGATCCAGTGTACAAAACCCTGGAAAAGGTCCGGCATAAGCATCATATCGAATCCCATTCCAAAGTCGATGTCCGAGTCCGGGACGTTATCACCGAAAGATTTTCCGATTACAAAGGTGGTTTCTGCGGGCATCCTGAAAAAGTCGCCCGGGTATGTTGAGGCAAGGTAGACCTGGGTGACACTTGTGCTGGTGCCGTTCTGCTCGAGCTGCTGAATGTTGCCTCCCACCGCGATCGCGCTGGCGCGCTGGATGGGGAGCTGGAACTTTCCGCTGAAGATCATATCAGCGTTGTCCGAGTCCGCCTGGGAATCGTAGGCAACGCCGATTTCCAGGGTTTTAAACAGGCTGATCGATGCCTTGGGAATATGGGCCGTCTGGTCGTTGTCGATGATGGCGTGATATCCAAGGTCAAAACCGAAATCCGCGCTGTGCTCCCAACCGATCCTGCCGCTGGGAATACTTATCAATCCGGTGGCACCGTTCAGTGACATTCCTTTAAGGGATTGGGCCCCAAGGCTCATAGAGAACAAAATGGCCAGTATTAATACGAAGACAGCTGTTTTTTTCATAATTTTCTCCTTCCAGTAGTAAAGAAAAACAATTAATATACACATTAATGAATCATATCTCTAAAATCAAGTTAAAATAAAACTATAGAGGGTATGTACCGAATAATGGAGGGGGGATTGATGAGCGAAAAACACAATTCGATTATATTGAAAGCAGCTGATCTGGATGGATATCTGAACGCGGAGGACCACGCTCAGATTGAATCGATGAACAAGCTGTACCGGAGGGCCATGGATATCTATACCCTCTTCACCAGGACCACCAATGAAAAGAGGCTTGCCGAGGCGAAAAAGGAGCTGATTGAGGTGTACGATACTATGGGTGTAAAAATGCAGGGTATCGTAAAGGATGAACCCCGGATCCATGTATACTCCTTCGATACTCCACGGGAAGTCCATGGAGAAGCCTCCAGGCTGATATCAAAACTGCGCAATATACGAACTCAGCATCATGAGTTTGTCTACTATATTCAGAGGGCCTATGAACTGCTCTTCAACCTGGCCTTCACCGAAAGCGCCCTTCAGAAAAAAAACCATCTCATTACCAAGACGCCGGTCACCAACCCGGTTCAGAATTTCGCGGTTCATAAGATTCCCGACGTGGATGTTGATATTGAAAATGCCGTCATGTGTGTAATGCTGCGGGGCGCGCTTCTGCCTTCTATGATTATGAGCAAGGAGATACAGGAATATTCCTCTTCAAATTATGTAACGCCTTTCGCGCTTTTTAAAATCCGAAGGGATGATCAAAAGAAAGAGTATAACATGGAGTATATCCTTGATCTGGACCGTTCCTTTTTCAAAATCGAGGAGCTGCAGGGAAAAGATCTCATATTTGCCGATCCAATGAATGCCACCGGGGGGAGCTTTGTTACAATCGTCAAGTATCTGCTCAGCCAGGGGGTGAAGCCGCGTTCGATAAAGTGTCTGAATGTTATTTCGGCCCTCAAAGGAGCTGTAAGGATCGTGCGGGCCCTGGAAATGGCTGATGTCTACACTCTCTGGATGGATCCCGTCTTAAATGATGATGCCTATATCCTGCCTGGGCTTGGTGACGCAGGCGACAGACTCAACGGTCCTGATCTTGAGGATTCACCCCGCAATATGATCCAGCTCATAGCTGACTACGGCTCCAATATCGCTTCTCTCTACAGGTCCCAGGTCAGAAAGATTGAAGAGACTGTACTGGGACAGAGCTGATGCTGAAGGCAAGGTATGTGCTGAGTTTCACTTTTTTGCTCCTTCTTTTTTCCTGCCAGACCAATCCGGCACAGAAAGAGCTTGCCCGGACCTACTATAATCTCGGCAACGCGTACCTGGATTTAAACCGGCTGGGAGAAGCTGAATCAGCGTACGCGCACGCCTTCGAGCTGGACGCGGATTTGTATGTGGCAGGATATAACCTGGCGCGGGTGTATATCTTTAGTGAAAATTACGACAGCGCGGTTTCACTTCTGCAGGAGCTACTGGAAAAGGACCCGGGCAATATCATTCTGAGGGAGAACCTGGCGTGGGCATTTCTGGAGATGGGCAGGGCCGGAGAGGCCGAACAGCTATACAAGGCCTTGATTGAAGAAGATCCGGCCAACTGCGGTGTGCGTTACAACCTCGCGCTGCTCTCCTCGGACAGAGAGGACTGGCGTCAGGTATACGATATCCTGATTGAATGCGCGTATCTTGAGCAGGAGGACGGCGACATCCTGTACCTCCTCGGCAAGGCTGAAAAAAACGCGAAACTCGGCAGTGGTCTTAAATGGTTTGAAGAAGCGGCAGAAGAGGACCCCGAGAACCTGGAATTTCTGCTTGAGCTTGCCGGTTCTTACCGTGATTCAGGAGATTTTACTCTGGCACTGTCCGTATATGACAAGGCGATACAGCTGAGCTCACCCGACAATGGTCTGTACTTCTTTGAAAAAGCGGAAATTCTTTATACCGCCCTCGAAGAAAACGAAGAGGGCCTGATTTTTCTGAAAAACGCTTTTCAGGCAGGATACCGGGACACTGCAAGAATAGCGGATTTTCTGGCACTGATGGGTTTTTCTCCGGATACGGCCCGCTTTGCCGAAATCAGGGACGTGCTGCGCAACTTTGAATTACTCGACACTGTGCTGCCACTGGTCGAGGAGGAACAGGTGACAGGGAAGCCGGAACCGATAGGGGACCCGCAAAGCGAATAAGGGGTCCCGCCCTGAAAATCTTTTCCAGCCGGTTCTCACAGGCTGGAAAGGACTTCTTTTACCTGTTTAAACACGCCATCAGGAACGGCTTCAGCGTCCACTGCAATCAGCAAATCCTTATTCCTGTAATATTCTATCAGGGGAGCAGTCTGTTTTTCATATACATCGAGGCGGTTCCTGATGGCTTCGGGCTTATCATCAGGGCGCTGTATCAGCGGTTCTCCCGACTCGTCGCATATACCGGCTGTCTTTGGGCGATTATACTCTATATGGTATACCCGCCCCGATTTTTTTGCGATCCTCCGGCCGGACAAACGCTTTATTATACTTTCGTTGGATAGTTCAAAATTCAGCACCGCTTCGATTTCAGAAAACGTCTCCAGGGCTTCCGCCTGGGCGATGGTGCGCGGAAAACCATCGAGAATATATCCGTCCGCCGTGTCATTTTCTGACAGTCTTCGCCGCACTATTTCGATGGTCAGTTCATCAGGGACCAGATCGCCGGAGGCGAGGATGTTTTTCACCTGTGTTCCGATCTCGGTTTCATTCTGGATATGACTACGAAACAGATCTCCTGTTGAAATATGAGGGATCTGAAAATAGTCCTTTGTTTTTACTGCGATAGTGCCTTTTCCTGCCCCCGGAGGTCCAAGAAAAATCAGATTCATATAATCACTCCTTCCTCATCATTATGAACGTGGGGGAACTGTCTTTTGGGAGTATGCCAGCTTGTTTCACATTCCTCTGAACAGAATTCTTCGGAAACGGAGTCCCGGACGTGAAAGTACTTCCCGCAGTTTTTACATTTTTCATATCTCTCGCTGCATTCGCGGCTGCAGTAATACAGATGGTACATATCTTCCTTGAGTTTGTAGGTTCCGCATGTGCGGCAGCGGATATATTCCTCCCTCTTATTCATGACGATTAGATAGTAGTATAATTTTTATTCAGTGTACAGAAATAAAAATGGACCAATGAAGAAATTTCTGAAAACGCGGGTGTATCAAAAATACACGTGGCAAGCCTCTCATTCCTGAAGGGATGAGTATATTTGACACATCGGGATCCATTCTCAGGACGGAATACCTATTATAAAATTATATAATATAACAAAATAATAATAAATAGAAAAATGGCACACATTTTGCTGTTCAATAAATAGAGATAAAATTTTTGAAAGGAGGAGAGTATGTATCCTGCGAGATGGAGAAAAAATGATCTTTTAGATCCTATGGGGGAGTTTGAAAGGTTACAGGATGAAATCAACAACCTCTTTGACTGGAACTATCCTGAAAACCGCGGGCTTTTCGACCGGTCTATCTCTCCTGTTGTCGATGTGGTCGAGAATGAAAATGAGATCATTCTGGTTTGTGATCTGCCGGGGGTTGATAAAAATGATCTGGATCTCACAATTACCCGGAATGTGATGACAATCAAGGGTGAAAAGAAAGGCAGAGAGAAAAGCGAAGGCGATACAATGTTCCGGAAGGAGACCTGGAGCGGCGCTTTTCAGCGGACAATTTCCCTTCCGGAATCGGTGGACCCGGAAAAGATTAATGCATCTATGCGGGATGGAGTGCTGACTGTTAAAATCGCCAAGCGGGAAGAAGTCCGGCCGCGGCAGATATCCGTGAATGTGCAATAAGGAGGTGTGAAATGAGCAAACATGATACGACAAAAAAACAGCGCTGTGTTCAGCCTTTAAGTGAAATTCGCGAAGAGGAGCATAAAGTAATCATAAAAATAGAGATGCCCGGGGTCAGTAAAAATGATCTGAATATAGTGATTGAAAATGATCTTCTGAAGATTTATGGCAACCGGAAAGATGAACAGATAGAAGGTTCGTACCTGTTGCGAGAACGAAATTGCGGAGACTATGAGAAAGTTTTCACCATAGATGAGACCATCGACAGGAATTCAATCGATGCGCTCATGAAGGACGGAATCCTGCAAATAACGCTTCAGTATAAAAAAGAGGTACAGCCGCGGCGGATAGAAATAAAAAGCTCCTGATGAAAAGGATCCTTCATTCTGTCGCCAAAGGCCGTGCAGGGACTGGGTCCCGGCGGCCTTTTTTTATTTTGACATGCATATCTAAAGCGTATATTATATACAAAATGTTCATTTTATTGTTCATACCTATACTCAAGGAGTTAATATGATAAATGTCGCTGAGCTGATCACATTTGCCGTATACTTCATCGCCCTGATGGGAGTCGGCTGGTATTTTTACAAAAAAACCGTTCGTATCGAAGATTATCTGCTGGGAGGGCGTAAGATGGGCCGATGGGTGACGGCGCTCTCAGCGCAGGCCAGCGATATGAGCGGGTGGCTTCTGATGGGTCTGCCTGGAGCAGTGTTCCTGATGGGAGTGAACCAGAGCTGGATTGCTATTGGTCTATTCATCGGTACAGTAGTGAATTGGCTGCTGATAGCTCCGAGGCTGAGGGTGTTTACGGGTGAAACAGAATCGCTGACGATTTCATCTTTTTTCGAATCACGGTTCCAGGACCCAACAGGACTGCTGCGGATCGTCTCCGCTATCATTATCCTG
>Ga0272443_10003847_pt1 | contig 17162 bp, 19 predicted proteins | sample SSMAcet12_FD_193581 | JGI IMG/M metagenome (GOLD analysis project Ga0272443, IMG submission 193581) | Marine sediment archaeal communities from Little Sippewissett salt marsh, Falmouth, MA, United States - SSM-Acet-12 | ecosystem: Environmental > Aquatic > Marine > Wetlands > Sediment ... | reverse complement strand
AGCCCTTCTCGTTGCTGTGCGTTGTTCTTCTAACCGAGCCATGCCCTGTAAGGTGGGTTCGTTATCCATTATGCTTATTCCTTTATATGTGTAGTTACTCGATGCCGTCGATGCGTTTTTGCAGGGCCGTAATGTCGGCATTAAGCCCATTGATACGCTTCGTGTGCACCTTCTTCTCGGTTTTGAAGCGCGCAAGACTCATCGCTACGCGCTCCTGATTGACTTTTGCCTGTAAGGTGCGCAGCTCACGCTTGAGCTGCACAACATACATGTCGGTTTCTTGGCTCATGCTGCCGCCTTTTCCTTGGCCTTAGCATCAGCCGCAGCCTTCACTTCGCTCATGTGTACGCCGTACTCGATCAGGTCGTCGCTTTCGGCGAAGGCCATACTGTCAGTAAGAAGATACTTCTTCCGCGCGTTGGTCTTCGCCTTGGCCGCAGGGTAAACCTCATCTTCGAGCGCCGTCACACGAGCCATAATAACAGCACGAGGGATGACCTTTGTGGTCTTCTTGTCGTCGTCGTTCTTGGGGCTGGCCTTCTTGCTCGCCTTCGGTGTAGCACCGGCGATGTCGGCTTGCCTGGGAATCGGACACCACGCGTCGACCACACCCTTCTTGAAGAGCTTCACGGTACGCTCACCGCGAGGCGCCTTGCCTTCGGATATGTTCTGCGCGAACACCACGTCGAACGCGTACAAGTACCTGCCGATGCCGTATAGCACGGCAGCGCGCTTGAGGGCGCCCGAGACACCGCCCTTGATAGGCTCGATGTCGGTGGTCGGCGCCGCGTCGGACTTGCATACCCACGTTTTAGTCTCGGGGTCGAAGACGTTGATCGTCGCAATGAAACCGTCCTCGCCTTTGACGTGCGTTTCGCAGTATTCCACCGACCACTTGGCAGGGCCGCACACATCGTCGAAGCGATCCATGATAGCACGAGCAGATACGTAAGGTACGAGGATCGCCCATATCTTACCGTTCTTTGTTTTACCGAGCTGCTGCACGCGCCACTCCAGCTCTTCGTCTGTGAATGGAGCCTTTAGGTCGGCCCACATTGCTGCGTAGTTTTTGTCAGCCATGCTATTCCTCTTCTTTTTCGAGGGTTGCTTGATATTGCGGACAGACCGACGCGACCGGGCACCACTCTTCGCATCGCACGTTACTGCCCGCGACCTTGATAGCAGCGTATTCGACACCCTTCTTGATGTCAGCGTCGCTACGCCGCTTATTCATGTCGATAGCATACTTGATCGCGGCAGCTTTTTTGTCGCCATCGAATACCTTGTGGGCGCGCTTAGCACGCGTAGTGCCGGTCCACTTGTATATCTTGTAGGCATCGCCACGTCGCCAGCACTCGTCCGGCGTACACTCAACATGTTCTCCGCGTTCGGCCCGCATGTGAGCTGATATGCGTTCCTCCATGTAGTGCCGTACCATGTCGGTCGACATAATAGGTATCTCGACTGACACTACGGGTAGCTTGGGGTATCCGTGCTGAGTCTTAGCCAGCATGCCTTTCCAGTCTTTCAGGATTGCGACGATTCGCAGGGCCGTGATGTCGTCGAACTCGTTCGCCATCGCGAGATAGCGGTACATGTTCATCTGTTTGACCCACTCGTCTTTGACGTTGCCGTTTAGCACGGCCCACGTCGAACAGACCTTGTAGTCTTCGATGATAAGATGAGTCGGATCGAGTCTGTCGACCTGACCTGAAATAACTTTCCCGGCAACCTCGGTGCGGAACCGAGCCTCCTTGAATACATTGCCCGTGTCCAAGGTTTCGATGTACTGATGCACGGCTGAGCCGAACAGCGCCCACAGTCGAGTCGACGAAGGCCAGTCGACCGTGTTGTGTTTGAGCAAGTGTGCGAGCTGTGCGGGCTGTATCAGTCCCGTTACGCTCTTCCACACGCCCTCGCCGGAATTGTACTTAGCATCACTCGCCGCCATCGCCATGTGCAGGCTGTCAGGGATACCGTCATTGATGTAATTGATTGGCATTGCTTATTCCTTTGTAGGTTATGCCGCTTGCTTCTGGTTAAGCCACGCTGCGCGCAGCCACTTGCCCCACGTCAGGGTACGGTTCGTTTCGATAACCCGGAGCCGCCCGGATTCGCGCCAGTTGCACAACGTACGCCGGGGGATTTTGTAACGCTCGATGATTAGCGGAAATGTCAGCAAGTCCGCATCATCGATCTGACTAAAGTTTTCGTAACGCCTCATTGTTACTACCTCGCTATGTTGGTTATGGGTTTCTGTGACGTATCCTTCGGCACGAGATTCATCCCGGCACGCTCAGCCAACCACTGCAATAGGCCGTGTCGCCTACACTCCCGCTCAATGGTGAGCCACGCTATGCCCCACTTATATAGTGGACTGGAACGGTCGCTCATCTGTTGAGACAGGTTCGAGTCGGATAGGGTGGCATTGATGCCGCTCTCGTTCCACGTTTCGGTGATTACGTCAGCCAGTCCGGCCTGGGTAATCGGCGACCGCTTTATCAGTAGATACAGCAGGTCGCGAGGGTCGGTGACATCGTATTCGTCTTCAATACGGAACTTCACAGCGACTCCCTTCTTGATTAGAATTGATTTTAGTATGCGTGAATCCATTTGGCTTGACGCCGCCTCCTTTGGTGTGTATCTTGGTGTGCAGACAATAGGAGAAAGTCGAGCCATCATGGCCGAAGAGTGAATCGCGTAGTCCTTGGATTGTCGGGTTCATCTCAGCTCCTATTGTCACAAGTCTATCGCAGAATATAGAATTGTGTAAAAGAAGTCAAGACTTTTCTCAAGTTTTTTTCAGAAATATGTTGTGGAAGCGAATAGACCGATATATATTGGTGCAAACAGCCGGAGTTATATGGTGAGTAGAAACGACAAAAAAGGTGCCGAGCATTTTGGGCAATTTGCCGACAACCTGCGACGACTAATGAAAGAACGGAACTGGACAGAGGCCGACTTGGCGTTCGAGTCGGGTGTTTCCAGGGCGAGCTTGAATCATTATTTACACGCATCGGATCAGGGCAAACTCCCGAATCTCGCTAATCTTATTGCTATTGCGCTCACGCTCGATTGTTCTCTTGACGAGCTGACCGGCATTGATCGGTTACGCGTCGACACCAGCAAGCGACCCTCGAAAGAACATATCAGTCTGGCGAGGAGAATTGCCGCACTTCCAACAAACGATTTGCGACGTGATCTTATTAACTCAATTCTCTTTGCGCGTGACGGGAGTCGCGCAAGGGGAGCTACGGAGTAGTGTAGTGCTAAGTCAGGGACATCAGGTGGCGTGGTCAAACGTCGAAAGGTACGTCCTCGCCCATGTACTTGGTGGTCTGTCAGAAGACGACCTATTGAAGATCAAACTCATAATGGATAGTAGCATACAGGAGGAAATTGATGCCAAGCCCCGTCAGGTGTAACAACGGATGGGCCGTGAACTTTCGCGAGGCGAGTGGTCGAAGGCACCGTAAACGCTTCGACACCAAGAGACAGGCTCAAGCCTATATCAATAGCACACTTGAGCGCGATGAACCGCGTGCTAACTCAAAGTACACACTCGCGACATTCGTCGAAGAGTATCACCGATGGTCGGAGCTGGTTCGCCAGAAACGTGCTACAACCGTCGCGGGGTATCGGCAAATGATCGGGACGTTCTTAACCTTCTGCGAAGGCAGGAACGTGATGACGGTGGATGACCTGACACCCCAACTAATGCGGCAGTATCAGGCGTGGTGGTTCAAGAGCTATCCGTTTGGCGGTAGGCCGGTCGACCGGCGAGTGTCGAATGGCGCGGCCACCTGGGAAAAGTACCGACAGGCATTAGCAGCGTGGTGGTATTGGGGTATCGAGAACTATCCCGATCTGTTCCCGCCGAACGCTGCCACATCGAAGAGCCTCAAGGTTCCGACAGACCACAAGGCGCCGTCGTACATGACGGACACAGAGATTGCCGCCATCCTGAAATACTTCGATACACGCAACAATCCGGGCATTTACCCGGCCTTTTATCGGACGCTCCTACACACCGGCATGAGGCTGAGTGAGTGTATCGGTTTGCAGTGGGATGACGTCGATCTTGAGTGCTCGACAATCACGCTCAAGAAGACCAAGACAAAGTACCCGCGAACCATACCGATAGCACCCGTGCTAAAGCCCTGGCTTGAGACACAACTCCGGGCTGAGGATCAGGCGTATGTATTCGGGCATCTTGAGCCAGCGTACAGCGACAAGCGGTACTGGCAAGAGCTGCGACAATGCACCCTGACTATGGGTCTACGGAACCTACGGATTCACGACTTCCGGCACACCTTTACAAAGAAGCTGCTGGAGTCGGGCGTTGAGATGGTGACGGTCCAGAAGCTCTTGGGGCATCAGGACATCAGGACAACCGCGAAATATGCGCAGTTTTTCTCGCTCGACAGAGCCAGGGATGCTGTAGCACGGTTAGATATTCCCGAAAGGCACACAGGATAGGGGCTAAATGCTGAGGGAATAGAGGCGCAGTCCACCAGGCTGCGCTTCTTTTTTTTGGGAGAGATTGGCCCTAAAATGATGGACGATTGCCCCCACATTGGCATAGCATTGGCCCAAGTGTGGCAAAGTAGGGCAGATTAGGGCCAACTATGGTTTAGTATGGTGTATGTGCTAAATTGTTGCGGTTCTTGTAATTGCATGGGGTTCAAGGGCATAAAAAAAGAGGCGCCACCCGGATTCGAATGGGACCACTTACGTTACCCCACAACGAGTTACGCCCCGCAGAGGCCGACGATTATTGGCCTATTTCCTCCTGTTGGCCTGGATCATTTGGCCCCAAACCGCACACCGGCCATTCACAATCTCGATGATGTCGACAGTATGGGTGCGCCCCGGTAGCATCGATACGACCGCGAAGGCGTGCTTCCAGTTGGTTGGCTGATAGTTGAGCCAGTCGTTCGCCTTCGGCCCAAGGTCTTTCAGGCAGCCGACACAATAGGCAGTAGCGACACCCGCAGGTGAACCGTGCGAGTACACCTGGACATCGTGCCAGTGACCGTATATGATGTCGTTAGCACCACTCTTGAGGCTGTGATTCTTGGCGTGATACATTCCCTTGTGATGTTCGCCGTGATAGCAGATCGGGCCTGACGTTGGGATGCGGAAGTATCGCCCCCGCTCATAGAACTCGTAGCCACGCTCCGCAAGGCGAAGGGCGTTCTTGAATAGGTACTTATCCTTTAGCACCGGGTTTTCCTCGACGAACATGTCAAACCACGCGTCGTGATTGCCCTGACAGAACACCTTGCGCTTGACTCCGGCCCTGTCGTAGCTATCGTCCAGCTCATCCATGAGAGCATTGGCCCGGACAAGCTCGGCCTCAACCCTCACAACCTGATACTCTATCGGTGGCCGCTTCTTCTTTTTCCATTGCCAGTTGGATACGCTCGCCCCCTCGCAGAAGTCACCAAGATCGATGATACCGTCCGGCTTAATAATCTCAACGGCCTGCTTGAAACAAGAAAGCGCCATCCTGTCGTGGAGTGGCGCGTGCTTGTCTGCTGAAACTACCCATACTCGGGTAGGTGTTTTCTTCTTGCTCAATTATCCCCCTATTGGCTTTAGCATCTTATGGAACCATTTGTCGCTCATCCGCTCGGGGAACTCACCGAACGATGTCTGCCAGACAACGTGCCACACGATTTCCTTTTTCCTGGCTGTCACTTCGCTGTACGCATACGCGACATCGCCAGAAATCCAGCTCCGAAATTTAGCACCGATCTCGTGAGCCTTCTCGATAATCGGCGCCGGGTTCTTGTACCTGTAGGTGCTCATCGGTGCGCCCCCACGAGGAGGCGCTTCAGACGGTATAGCACCATGCGATAGTCTTGTCGAAACCGACTCGACATCTCGCCTGGGCCAAAGCGCCAACCGAAAACGAGTGTCTTCGGTATGGCTTGTGGCTCGAAATATGACGCTACCCAACTCCAAAACGCGCGAAACACTTCACGCATCGGTGGATCATGCGGTGGGCCGCAGGCCGTCGTGGACGGTCGGTTTTGTAGGCAGTTTAGCATCGGCGTACTTCACTCTCGCGGGGCGGTTCGCTCAGAGTATATCTACGGAAACGGATGGGTCGGTTGAGGAGCGTTTTCCTTCCGATGTCATCGCGCGCATCGAATGGCCACTCTTTCCGTATGTTCGGCGCATCGTTCACAAACTCAGCACATTGGTATCGTTTGGAGTCGTTGATAAAGTCGCTAACCGTGATAAACTCGTCTTCGTAGTGTTCGTAGTGATCGTCGGTGTGGTCGTCGAACGCCACCGTTGCATCTTCACCGCGCTCGATGTCAAAATTGTTGCGCATAAAATGCTTAGCGCAGGCGCTATCGGGCCGGTCGTCAAGCTCGGGGTGAGTGTGCTCGTACTCCATGAGCGCCATCGCAGCCCAACAAACAGCCGCCAGGTGGTGCTGGCCGTTTTCCGGGTCGTACTGTTCACCCGAGAACCATTTGAAGGCGTGGCGCATCATGCCAGCGAAGACTCGCCCCCACGATAGGCCAAGCTCCCAATTTCGGTCTGCGTACTTCTTGACACCAATGGTGTAGGTCTTGACGATCTCGAAGAGCGGGCCGGTCGGCAACAGATCGAACCGCAGCTTACCGTCATCAAATTTTTCTGCTTTGTTCATTGTTATTCCTCAAGGAGAAGGGCGACAGCCCTTGATAGACCGTCGCCCTGTTGGTGATACATAGGAGGTAGGAGATGCTGTGGTGGGTTAAAGAAACGTCTTTACCAGGTCGAGCCATCCATGCCCGTACTTGATATTGTACGATCTGACGACGGCATCAATCACGATACCAACGACTATTCCGTCGAGCGGTTCCAGGTAGAACGGGAGCGAAACGGTGTCGTCGATGAACTTAATAACGGCTTCGCGTTTCTCTTTGCCGGTCGGGGTGGTTATCTCAGCCATGTCGGCCACCAGTCGTTCGACGGCGACGACCGCTTCCATTGCGATTGACACAGCCACGACGAGCTTGTTCAGCCTGAAGCCACCCTCGGTCATCTTGGCAATCAGGTCTTTCATCTTGTCTGTCAGGAAATACTCTTCGAGTCCCTCGATAAGATGTTCGGTATTCACTTCGGCCAATATGGCCTCCTTTCTATTGATTTGTTTCACAAACAGAATATATCTATCATTCTCTATCCGTCTGCCACTATCTGAAAATATCTACGATCCGGGGCTGACTTTTTCGATGGTCGAGCGGCCTGTAGGTAACGAAGGCGTTTCTTAGCATGGCCTGCTCGTGCGTTTTGATAGCATGCCCTCCCCTGTGGGCAGTAATGACATGGTTTGGACCAATTAGCACGGCTACGTGAGTCGCCTTGCTTCCGGTAAACCAGAACGCTAAGCACCCCACGGCAGTCTCCTTTGTCTCGTGCTTCTTGTAGCGTCGCCACAATTCGTCTGCCGTCATGTCTTCGTGCTCAGCTATAAGTCCCGCCGCCTTCAAGCCCTCCACGACGAGGCCCGAACAATCAATACCCTCGAAATCGTCACCGGCCCACCGGTACGGCGTATGCAGATACGCCTTGACCGTTTCCATGAATATCCAGCGTTCCTCTCTCATGTTGCCTCCCCTTAATCTCGATTAGCCAGAGAATCGGCCAGGTTGAAAGACCCCGTGACATACATCGATCCGACTTCGAATATCGGGCCGGTCGCGCTTCCATAGTGAGCGGTGACAAGGTATTTACCGCAGGCCGACTTGTCGTAATTGTCCGAAGCAATCACGGACAGCGAAAAGAATCCGAGTGCGTTAGTGGTATCGCTCGCCGCCAGATCAGCTACAATCCTGTCGCTTGAGGAAGCGTTCGAGCAGTCTTCGACGGAAGCCTTGACGATAGCACCGTGAATCGCATCACCATGCTTGTCGATGACCCAACCGTAAATAGACACGTTCCCAGGTGGGACCGATATTGCCGTACCACTACCAGCCGAGTTGTGGGATACGATAAAGCCAACGCGCTCGGGTAGACCGTCCCAGGCTGCCGCAAACTGATACCACGCTGCCGTCGAGTCGCTTATCCACAAGCTGTCAATCAGGTCGCTCACATTATAGAATGTGTCCGTGGCCGTCAATGCGAAGTCTGTCCACGTTTGCCGATAGAGCGTGTCTGGCTCCGAGAAGCCGAAGTACAGTCGGCTCTTCCAGTACGTTGAGTCGCCGGTCGCTACCCACGGGTTCGGCCCGAGAAACCACTGGCTATACCAGTAGCCGTCAACCTTGTAGCGTGCCCATAGATAGTTGCGCACGTTATCGTAGATTTCGTGACTCCATGATAGGAAGTTGGTATCTTCCAGTATCTCAACAGCCGCCGAATCGTATCCGGCCTCGAACACAAGAATCACGGTGTCGGCTTCTATCCCTATGGGTATGCTGCCCGACCACGTTTCGGTGCCCGCAAATACGTGTCCTGATGCTATCGCTATAACGCCGAGCACCGACAAGGCGACAACGACAATGTGAAGCGCTACCCGCTTCGTGTTTGTGTGGTTCATTATCCATATTCCTCATTTTTGATTTACGCTTCCTTGCACTGCGATCCCGTGATAACGGAAACGATTAAGACATGCCCACGCCCACCCCGGCCCGTAGTAAATTCTATCGCCCAGGGTGATAGGCGTCGTCCATCGCGGCCAGTTAGTAGGCTGGTAATTACCATCCATGACTAAGCTGTCTACGAACCACGACCGAATGTCGAGGAAGAATGTCCCTCGCCATACCGCCAGCGTTCGACTGGAGCCGTCAACGGTCAGCGTTGTGTCACCCTCGATATGATACAGGTTTGAGTCGGCAGCGAAGGCTGTGTCGGCGTACTCTATGGTATAATTCCCGGTCGCGTAGATCGTGTTGTACCGAAAGGCACACTCGAAATTGATCGGATACGCGTTGCCACAGGTTGTGTACTTGATCCCCCACGTACACAGGTAGAATGTATTGCTCAGAATGTCGTAGTCACCATTGCCCGCCTCATCACCATAACACACGGTAATGGTTCCCGATGTCGACGTGCAATTCTTAAACAGGTTCCCGATGATCGCGATGTGTCGCGCGTTACGATTGAACCAGATTGCGGGTCGGTCGATACACTCTATGGTACAGCCTTGAATTGTATCGTAGAACAACGTGTCAATACCGTCGTTCTTCACCCATATCCCGGTCTTCTGGTAGCGCCCACGGAAGGTGCAGTCTTTAATGTGCGACTTGCTGACCGCATATATCGTTAGCCATGCCCCATGCGCCAGGTCGAGCGCGTAATTGTAGTGGCTGCCGACGTGCTCAAAAGTACAGTCCTCGATTCGCCAGTATTTGCATTGTGCGGTTATTAAATTGGTGATAATGTTCGAGGGGTTTTTCCCCGACCAGCCGCCAGCGCACGAGAACATACAGTTATAAATGAAGATCGAGTCGCACTCACCGCCGAAACGCATGTTGGCGAGATCAGCGTACTTGAACGTCAAATTCTCCATCGTCACATAACTGTCACCATCGAAGTAAACCCCGTAGGCGTGACCACGCTCAAAGGAATACTCGGACGGATCGTAGCCGGAGCCAAGATCGTATGCGGCCACTACGACCGTTTCGTCATCGGCCCACCAGCGACCGGCGCTAAGCGTCGCCGAATCTGAGGCGCGAATAAATACGGAGTCGTTTTGGAAGATCGCGCCCGCCTCGCTGTCCGTACACGCCGGGTCTGTATCGTGTAGGCTGTCGAGGCCCGTCGCCGAGGCGTAGTACCTATTGGTCGATCCTATTTGGGTCCAGCTCGTGAGCGCCGTAGATCGGTACAGATATACCGAAGCGCTCGCGCCGCTAACAGCACCATAATAGGTGTGATTTCCGTACTCGCCCCCAACAACGATGAGTTGCCCCCGATATGTGCCGTCAGCGAATAGCACCGAATCGCCAGGAGAAATGCTCGTGCTAACCTTGGCGAGCGTCAGCCATGCTGTCTCTAACGAAAGACCCGTCGCGCCATCATTGCCGGTCGGCTTGATATAGTATGTCTCAGCCATCGCGGCAGGTATGCAGAGTAATAATATGAGCAGTAATTTACGGACCATTTCGCCTCCCTGGGCCGACACGCGAGTTTATCACTCGAACGCCGCCAGGCCCACATAGCCATAGGTGTACTCCGATGCCTTCGGCAGCCGCAGCCTTGTCACCAACGATGAGCACGCACCGCCCGCATACGTCGGTCACATAGTCATAGCACAGGAACTTGCGATATTGTGCCTCAGACCCGAAGTATCCATTACGAAAGATGATTGATACGACGCCATCCCAACCCGAACGGTCCAGCAATTCTTGCGCCATAGCAGCGTCCAGATATACAGTATCCGCAGCCGCAGCAATACATGAGTCAAGCATAATGGTGTCCATGACCGTACTCATAGATCGAGCGTAGAAGTTTGCAGCCGTCGAAAATGACGCCGCCGAATCCACTTGCTCGACACCGACAATCACCATCGCGGTGTCATCACCAAAGGTTGAGTTGGTTGTCGTGATGTGGAAGAACTCATACACGGAATCGCCTTGGTGTGACTTATTAAATTCGTATCGGAAGCCAGAGTCATACCGAGTACCACCACCTGATTTAGAGAAATATCCCGCCGCCGCCGTAAGGTTGATAACCGAATCGGTCAGCACACAATCATCGGCTGACCGGGATACAGTATCGACCAGCGTATCACGCGTACTTGCCACCGGTGGCACATCATCTCCCGAGTGTGTCACGTACATGCAATACTCGTAATCTTCGGAGTGAGTATGTCCGGTCATTGGGTTCGGCCACGCCGACGCGGTCGCGAAGCTCGCATCATACCAATACTCCTTGCCGGTGTTCGACCGGCGATAAACTTCGATGAACTTGAACTGAAAGTCGTTCTCTGAATTGATACATATAACGTATCCGGTATCGGCGTAGACCGTATCGTTACCCTCAAACCCAAATCCAATCCACCGACCGGACTCCTGGCTTTGCATTGTCCGGTGGGTCGTGCTATCCACCAGGCTTGAGTCTGAGGCTTTGTAAATTGACGCCCTGACGTCGAGATTAACCCCGCCATAGTTGCTGGCGTCAATGCGCACATAAGCAAAAAGCGAGTCAAGCGCTCCGGTGCTTAGGCAGGTATCAATCTGTCCGTATAGCCGATTAGACATATTGATACCACTCGCACCGTTCGAGCTGTCGCACCCGAACTGTCCCGCCTGTATCGCAACAGGCAGGAAAAGCAGTATAATTGTTAGTAGTCTTACAACCATCGTACCCTCAATCGTATCCAGCCGATACGCAGTCGGTCATTATCGGCGTCGAAGTTGACGATATACTTGTATGCAAACCGATCTCCAGCCGACGCCGTGATGTCGGTAATTCCATACTGTGCGGTAGTCCAGGTGGTCGATGTCAAGTCAGTGGTCCATGTCTCGTATGTCGAGTCGCATAGGCCGGTAGGTGTCGACCGATCCGGCCCCTTGAGCCAACCGTCAATTATTTCCGAGCCGGTCGAAACCATATACTCTATTTCAACCGAGTCGATAATACAGGCATGGGGTATGTACCCACCGACCGATACTGTATCGTCGATACCTGGAGTTATGTTACCAGCAGAGTCGAGCAGTAATAGACAGGAGTCGCCGTTGGCAAGGTGAATAAAATCGTACAGATAGGTCGAATCGCTAAAGGCGCTGACCTTCGTGTAAACGTCCGTTAGATATATCCATTCGTACGTCCAATTTACGTCTGTCTCAGAAAGTGCATCGTTGCCCGCCTTCGTGGAATCAACCGCCGTAGACGCTAAGTCCGCATTGTTGACCGCGCCATCGGTGATCTCGCCCGTCGAATCGGAATAGTTGATAGTGATGTCGTCGGCCACTTCGTCGTCGGCCCAGGGGTGCGCCGTATTGACAAGGTTCTCAGCAATAGTGCCGTCCGCAATGTCCGTCAGCGTCGTTTCAAGCGGCTGATACGCCGCCGCCGCCTCTGCTTCGGTGAGTATCTCCGCGTCTTCATCGGTTCGCGCGTCGCACGCTTTCCACGAGGCCGTGTCGTCTGCGATTTTGCCTACATTGGTGATCGTTTCATACGCCGAAGCAGCCTCACCACGAACAATGTCGAGCGAATCATGTACGGCTGCCGAGTCGAGATAGCTGTTTAGCGTATCGGTTAGCACCTGGTCAGTCACTCCAGAGCCGCCAGCGAACCTGCCGGTCGCGTTGACAACCGAGTCGAGTAGCGCTGAGTCGAGCTTCGATGACCCTACCCTGAAGTAATCGTTGGCGAGGATACTGTCGGCGCTTAGCACCGAACCACTACCACCGCCATCCAGTATCCACGCTGACCCGTCGTTGTAGAGCTTGAACGTGGATTCGCCGTCGAACGCCAAAAGCGTGTCGCCCTTCCAATATGCGCGTTGATCCGTAGCACCGTCGAGGGTGTCAGCGTTCGTGCCGCTCCCTCCGGTCCTGGCTGCTAACGCGGCAGCAATTTGAGTACCGGTCGTATCGACATCACTCGCACGCGTAATGGTTATACCGTCAGGTATGTAGCCGTCAGCTATGGCTGTCCCGTTCCACTCAACAGCACCACTAATAGTCAGGTCACTACCACCACCTACACCGTGCATGCCGTTAGCATCGAACACGAATGTCGTGAAGTTGAGCGCCCCGTTGTACTGGTAGAACGCTACCGAATCGTCGTACAGGGTGGTCTTGTGATACGGGGCAGACTTGCCGTACGATCCCAGGTCAGTGCCGGTTCCGGTATAATCGAACCTGCCGACCTGTAACAGATTATTGCCACCGAGCGATACGTCGCCCGAGTATGTAGCACCGGCGAGTCGTGCTAAGAGTGCTAAGCTGTCGTTGATCTTAGCGGTATCGAGATACACCTGGTCAATTCGATTACCAAGCGCGTCTTGCAATGCCTTCGATACCGAGTCGGCAGCACCGCCAGATTCCGCAGCCCAGGACCAATCCGTACCGTCAGTCTTTAGCACGTAACCGTCAGTCTGTCCCGTCGTAGGAAACACGGTCTTACCGATAATAAACTCATGCGGAGCTACGCCGTAGGTGTTGCCGTAGGTGGTGGCCCCACGATTGCGGGTCAGTGAGTCGAGGCAGATATTGTCTCGACCGTCCCGGTACAGCTCATTATCGGTACGCCATAGCGTGTCCGTTTCGCCGAGGCCGTTCACTGCGAAGCCATCGATCTGTCTCGCAGTATAATAGTCGGCACTGTTCGCCGAGTCGAGTACCGCCATCTGGTAGCGCCTATTGTTGTAGCAGACATTGTTGATTATGGTTATGCTGTCGGGTGGCGGTTCCACTGCACTATATCCCAGGGAGTCGTCCTTCGGGGAACCGTCGCCAGCGAGTATGCCAGCATACTGTGACTCGTTGTCTACGTCCGCAGTGTCAAAAACTTTCGTTTCGTACGCTACGTTGTTGGCAACGATCACATTATCAGACCACAGCTCAACATGGATACCGCTACCTCCGAATACCTGAGCCTGGAAGATGTTGTAATTCCAGTTGTTCGGTCGGTTGTTATTGTAGCACGTATTCCCCTGGATGAGCGTATAGGGAGCGGATGCAATGCCGATGCCATTGTATCTATTGTTGTTGCAGATGTTTGCAGAGATGTCGGTATTGACAGCCATCTCGGTCGTCGAGTCTTGTCGCCACACCAAGATACCGTGACCACGATTCTCATAGACCCTATTGCGGTAGATATGATTATAGCGAGCGGTGTCCTCGGTGCCGCCGAACGTGAACTGTCGAATAGATATGCCCGCGCCAATGTCACCCGAGTTAGCGTCCCAGGTCGTGCTATAGGTCGTGTCAGTAGCATAGTCCAACTTGCCGTTGTCGTAGGATCGACAGCCAACGATGGTGTTATGTGAGGCGTTGCTTATGATAATACCGTCACGCTGGTTGCCGTGAGTGTCACAATCCTCGACCGTGCAATGCGTAGATTGTCCACCGCCCACGTCGTTTGCATCGCCCGTGATGCGGATACCCCACTCGAAGCCGGTCGCCTCACAACCAATCACGCTCACATAGGTGCACGACACCAACATAACGCCGTTGCCGTAGATTTGATTGTTCGCCACGAGCGCCGAAGAGTCGGCATCGCCCACGAGCCTTAACCCGCGAAGCTCCACGTTTGTCTTGCCATCGAGGAAGATAGCATTACGGCTTGAGTCTGCCTGCGATTCAATGCCGCAGTATATGGTCGCGCCCTCCGAACCGATAACGGTCGTATTGGACTTAATGTTATGCCACACGCTGTCGAGCCAATAGCGGCCTGGCGGTATGTAGATAACACCACCACTATCCGGCACCGCCTCGGCAGCAGCGACAAACGCGGCACGCGCGCTCGCCGAGCTGTCGGTTGGCGCCCCGAAGTCAGCCACATTACACCACTGCCGCAATTTGATGTAGTGGAACGTATTGACGCCGCCCGGAGTGTTAGCACATACGCCGGTGGCGAGAATACCGATCAGCAATATAGTAAAGAGTGTCCTCATTAGGTTCCTCATCTTAGTGATTGATAAGCGGCAGCACTTTCATGGTGCCGAAGATAAAGCCCAGGAGGCCGAGGCCACCCCCCAGGGTATAGCAGAATTTCTCGACCGCCCGAAGGCGACCGTTCACTTTCCCGAAGCCGTCGCGCACGTCCTCGCGAACGTCCTTCATTGCTGACATGAGCAACTCGAATGTCTGTGGCGACATTTCTCTATCATCCCCCACAATTACCTCCAGCTCGTGTCGCTATCCGGCACGCGTTTCTTGGGTTTCGCTTCCTTAGCACCGCGCTTTGCGGGCCTTTCCATGAGACTCTCGGCTTCGGCCTGTAGCTCCTCTGCGCGAGCGTTGAACTTCTCAATTTCCAGATCGGCCTCCTCCTGGCTCATTCCCCCGGATGACACCTTGATTGCGGACAATCTGAGTCGATTGCTCATCTTCCTTACGATGCGCTTGATCTCGGACACACGCATGCGTACATCGCGGTCGCCGTCAATAGTGCTTAGCTTGATTCCGGCCAGCTTATTGAGCGCCGTCGTTAGCACGCCGCGCTTCTCTCCGTAGCTTGTAGGCTTACCCCTGATAGCGTCAACCACCGGAGGCACCGCCAGGGCCACGCCCGGAGCCATCTGCTTATAAACGTGGCTCGCGATTTTCTCCGTCGCCATGCTCGTCGGCAGCACGTCACCGGGTATCTTATCGTCGACACCCGAGTCGTATATCGGCTTATCGAGGAATCGGTTTCTATTGAACACTACCTCGGCAGCCGTGTTTGTAAACGGATTGCTGAGCGCGTAGGCGTCTATCGCTCCGGTAGGAACATACCACGGCGCGTCCTTGATGCCGGGAATGTGTTTAAGGGTCGATGAGTTTTCCGTCATCATCCCCCACGGCAGGTTGTACGTCAGGTCGAGCATGACCGGCTTACCGTTATCCATACCGACCATGATGTTTACGCCATTGCGCCGCCAGTCCGGCATCGCCTCGACGTACTTATCCCACTCGGCATCACTGATACCGAAGTGACTCTTAGCACCTTCGTGGAGCGCCTTGAACATGGCGGGATACTTCCAGAATCGCACCGGCCTGCGAATAGCAGACTCCAGCATGATCGGCGCCGCCTTGTGTGTCCACGACATGAACGGCCCACCAAACGGGCTACGCTTCCAGCGCTTTGCAAATGGCGCAAGGTCGCCGTAGTCGAAGAGATACTTCTCGGCGTGCTTAGCAGCATCCGCTATCGAAGCCCCAAGCTCTCGTTGGTGCATATAGACAGCCATCTTGAACCAGTGCTCCTCGCCCTGGTATAGCTTGCCCGGCAGGGCCGCAGCTTTGCCAGCCTTGGATCGACCGATTGCACTGGACATCACCTGGAAAATCGACTTCACTTCCTTGAGATCGACCGGCGAGTAGCCGAATGACAACTCAGCACCGTAGAAGTCAGTACCAAACATGCCCGTCTGCCTGGCCTCCTGATAGACCTTTCCCTTTTTCAGGTAGTCTTTCAGTGCAGCCGCGTAAATATCAACACGCGTAGGCGATAGCCCGGCCCCAACGTCAGCCATAATTATATTCGACAGTACGTTGCGCCCGTGAGTCGCCGGACTATAGGCGGTCTTGCCCATCTTCCAGGTGCTAAGCGCCATGTCGTACAGCTCACTTAGCGCAGCCCACGCACCGTCGCCGCGATCAGGGATGAGCGCGAAGACCTCGTTGGCGACATCTTTCTGTACCCACGTATTCGACAAATCGCCGTAGCGTTTGTTTTTGGGTATCTGAATAAACCCGGCGTCCCGAGCTTCGGCGCCACCGCGAAAGAAGCCGATGTCTTTCTTCCACTCCGGGTTTTGAGCGATACGACGAAACGCCTTCGCCGTTTCCAGGTCGAATGTTAGGTCAGCAACCGTACGTCCAACGACATACGAGGGCTGGTCTATGAGTCCGCGCGTCTTTCTTTCGTCGACGGTCGTTAGCGTTCGCTTCTTAAACGAACCCCCCTTGATACCGAGGCGACGAGCCATCCTGCCTCTTAGCATGTTGAACCACGACTTACTATCCTCCCAGGCGCGATAATAACGGTGAGCGTACTGGTACTGGTTTTTGAGATATGTCTCGGGTGTCAGTAAACCAAGCTCCACGGACTCTCGCCCGAGGGCGTCGAGCCTGTTGTTGGCTTCGAAGAACAGCTTGTCGTATTCCTTCGGGAATCGTCCCGTTCGGCCAAGCGCGCCAGGATCGAGCGCCCGATAGAACTCCTTATGAAGGCTCTGTGGCACTTCCGCGTTGATCCGGCTGGCCCACTGTGTAGCCTCTTCGTTACCAAGGCCGATATTCGTTCGACGGTTTTTGAGGATTTGCCGAACGCCATCGGGAGTGTTTCCATAGAAAAAGCCATGCCATGCACGCTGCACAATACCAGGCACAACCTTATTGAGCTGCTCGGCACCCTTATCGATCACCCGGTTCCAGACCGCACTTCCCTCGCGACTCAGCTTACCATACTCGGTCGCCCCCTTTCGCATGTTCTGCCACAGCTCCTTTAGCACGGTTGGATTGTAGCCCATCGTGCTAAGGGTTACGGCCTCG
>Ga0272443_10003845_pt1 | contig 17168 bp, 13 predicted proteins | sample SSMAcet12_FD_193581 | JGI IMG/M metagenome (GOLD analysis project Ga0272443, IMG submission 193581) | Marine sediment archaeal communities from Little Sippewissett salt marsh, Falmouth, MA, United States - SSM-Acet-12 | ecosystem: Environmental > Aquatic > Marine > Wetlands > Sediment ... | reverse complement strand
GTGATGAAGTAGAGCAGCTGCATGATCGCCTGCGCCGCGGCGGCGACGTAGGTGAGCGCCGCGGCGTCGAGTACGGCGTTTACGCCCTGCATTTCCTGCCGCGAAACGATCCCCTGGGAAGCCAGGATCTGTTTCGCCCTTCTGCTCGCATCCAGCTCGACCGGCAGGGTGACCAGCGCGAAGAGCGCGGCAGCCGCGAAGAGCAGGATTCCGGTCCAGGCGAGAGTCGTACCGAACGATCCGGCCATGAAGAGACCGACAATGAAGAGGATCGGGCCGAGATTGCTGCCGATCGAAACGGCGGGGACCATCGCCGAGCGTACCCGGAGCGGAAAGTAGCCATTCTTGTCCTGCAGGGCGTGACCGGCTTCGTGGGCGGCAACACCGACGGAGGCCACGCTGGGAAGAGCGAAGACCTTCTCGCTCAGCCGCAGTTTCTTGCTGCGGGGGTCGTAATGGTCGGAGAGCATGCCGCGCGTCTGTTCCACAGCCACGCCGCCCAGCCCGCTTCTGTCGAGAATCATGCGGGCGGCCTTGGCGCCGCTGATACGGTTCGAGAGCGAGACCTGTGAATATTTCCTGAAAGCCGATTTCACCCTGAACTGCGCCCAGAGGCCGAGCAGCATAGGCGGCAGCGCGAAGAGAAAGTATAGTGGATCGAAGTAGAACATGGTTTCTGCAATACGACAGGTTATGGTTCCGGAGAATCAAAAATCATCAATTATAACGCTTCATGGCGTGCGTAAAGTTTTGACGGCAACAAAAATAATTTCCGGCGACACCCGGATCAGGCCTTTTTCGGCTGGTGTACATGGAACCTAAAGGCTTGGGCAACATGTTTATGTATATTGAAACAGGAAAACCCGACAAACATTGCCAACCGGATGCCCCGATGGTATGAGCCCTTTTCGTCTTTCATATTTCCGGATCGCTCTGCTGCTGATCTTCTGCCTTGCGGGAGCGTATCTTCCCGCAGTCGCCGGGGAAAATGCCGACAACCGGCGTGTTTTCCTGGTCTCCCTGCAGGGGACGGTCAATCCCGGGAGCGCCGACTTTTTCGAACGCGTGGTGGAGCGTGCGGAAAAAGAGCACGCGCACGCCTTGCTCGTGGAGCTCGATACTCCCGGGGGACTTGTCAGTTCGCTGCGGAGCATGATCCGTCGGGTGCTGGCCTCGCGCGTTCCGGTCATCGTCTATGTCGCGCCGCAGGGGGCGCAGTCGGCTTCGGCGGGAGCGCTGCTGACGCTTGCCGCCCACGTGGCGGCCATGTCGCCCGGTACGGAGATCGGCGCGGCGCATCCGGTCGGTCTGGGCGGGGGCGGTGACGGAGACGAGACCATGAGCAGGAAAGCCGAAAACGATCTTGCGGCTTTCGCGCGCAGCATCGCCGACAAGCGCGGCCGCAACGAGGTCTGGGCAGAAAGAGCTGTCCGCGAAAGCATCGCATCGACGGCTAACGAGGCCCTGGAAGCGAACGTCATCGACCTGGTGGCCGCCGACCGCAGTGAGCTGTTCACGAAGCTCGACGGAAGGAAGGTCGAAACCGCCGCCGGAGAGACGACGCTGGAACTGACGGGAGCCGTGATCGAGGAGGTGAAGCCGACATTCCAGGAACGGATACTGATGCGGCTTGCCGACCCTAATCTCGCCTACATTTTCATCATGGCCGGCCTTGCTGGCCTCTATTTCGAGCTGGCTAATCCGGGCTCCATATTCCCCGGTGTGCTCGGCGCGATCTCGCTGCTTATCGGCCTTTTCGCGCTGCAGGCCCTGCCGGTCAACGTCGTCGGCCTGCTGATGATCGTGCTCGCGGTCGTGTTTCTGGGCCTCGAACTCTTCATCGCCAGCGGCGGGGTGCTCGCCCTTGCGGGCCTGGTGGCGCTTTTCGTCGGTTCGCTCATGCTGTTCAATACCGCCGAGACCGGTATAGGACTTTCGCTGGCGGTATTCCTTCCCGTATTTATCGCCGTATCGGCCTCCCTGCTCTTCGTCGTCTGGCTTGTCGCCAGATCGGCGAAGCTGAAATCCGTTTCGGGTCCTGAACAGCTCGTGGGAGAGCTCTGTACGGTGATACATGCGGTGGCGCCCGGAAAACCGGGCAAGGTGTTCGTCCACGGTGAATTGTGGGACGCCGAGAGCACTGACGAACTTCCGGAACAGTCGCTTGCCCTGGTCGCAGGCATAAAGGGACTTGTGTTGCAGATAACCAAAAAAGAGGAGCGTGCGCAATGATCAGCCTGAACCTTATACCAATCATTTTTCTTCTCGTGGCCTTCCTGGCTTCGGCCGTCAAGATCCTGCGCGAATACGAGCGCGCCGTGGTGTTTCGCCTGGGGCGCGTGATCGGCGCCAAGGGACCGGGCATCATCATTCTCGTGCCGGTGATCGACAAGATGGTCCGCATAGATATGCGAACCGTGACGCTCGACGTGCCGCCGCAGGATATCATCACTAAGGACAACGTCACGGTCAAGGTGAGCGCGGTGGTCTATTTCAGGGTGCTCGACTCGATCAAGGCGATCGTGGATGTCGAGGATTTTCATTTCGCCACATCGCAGCTTGCCCAGACGACCCTCAGGAGCACATGCGGACAGGGGGAACTCGATCACCTGCTCTCGGAGCGGGACGAGATCAACGAGCAGATCCAGAGCATCCTCGACAAGGATACCGAGCCCTGGGGCGTAAAGGTCAGCAAGGTCGAGATCAAGGAGATCGACCTGCCTCTCGAGATGCAGCGCGCCATGGCAAAGCAGGCGGAAGCCGAGAGGGAACGGCGTTCGAAGGTCATCAACGCCGAGGGCGAATTCCAGGCTGCCAAGCGACTGAACGAGGCCGCCGCCATCATCGCCGAGAATCCGGGGGCCCTGCAGCTTCGCTATCTGCAGACCCTGCAGGATATCGCCGCGGAGAACAATTCCACGACGATTTTCCCGATCCCGATAGACCTGCTCAGACCGTTCATGGGTAAGGACGGCGGAAAACAGGGGGCGTAGTGCTTTTCTATCCACTAACGCAATGACACCGAACATGATAAAAATCCGTAAAATTCTCTGTCCGCTCGATTTTTCGGACGCCTCGCATAAGGCCGTGCGCTATGCCAGGGAGTTCGCCAGGGGGATGGGGGCGAGCCTCTTTCTGCTCAACGTCGTGGAGCCCCGCCCGATGGCGGTCGACATGTCCCTTTCCTACGTGCCGCTGGAGGAAGACCTCGAAAAGGCGGCCAGAGAGGACCTCGAGGAGGTTGCAAGGGCCGAGCGGGAGCAGGGGGTCGAGGTCGAGGCGGACGTCGAGATCGGCACTCCCTCGGAAGTCATTCTCGAACGTGCGGAAGACCTCGACGTCAACCTCATCATTCTCGGTTCGCACGGCAAGACGGGGCTGAGCCGGCTCCTGATGGGCAGCGTCGCCGAGTCGGTCGTGCGCAAGGCCCGATGCCCGGTGCTTATCGTCAAGGCGGACGAGAAGGAGTTTATCGAGGAGAATGGATGATTTTTTCCACCAGCTGTTTTGCGCCGCTGAAAGGGCTGAGCCGCTCTTCCTGCACGGATGCCGCGATTGCCGGCAGCGAAGAGCGGAGTTCGGGGTTCGCGTAGAACGCTTTCAGAAGGAGTTCCTCGACCTGTGAGCGGAACAGTCTGTCGAGCTGTTTTTTTCTGTTCTCGTCGAAAAGCCCGTTTTTTTGGAGCACGGAGAGGAAGCGCTGCATGTCGTTCCATATTCCGGCGATGCCTTCTCCGGTCATCGAAGAGACCGGCATGACGGACGGGTTCCAGCCGGGGTATTTTTTCGGGAGCAGGGAAAGGGCGGATGCGAACGCCGAGCGTGAGTTAGAGACGCTTTTTTCCGGAGCCTCGTCGGTTTTCGTCAGCGCGATGCCGTCGGCGATTTCCATGATTCCCCGCTTGATGCCCTGCAGTTCGTCGCCGGACCCCGGCAGCATCAGGAGCAGAATGTAGTCCACCATTGCTTCGACGGAGATTTCCGACTGCCCCACGCCGACGGTCTCCACCATCACGATGTTGTATCCCGCCGCCTCGCAGAGCAGTATCGCTTCGTGTGTTCTCGGGGAGGTGCCCCCGAGATGGCCCGAGGAAGGAGATGGGCGGATGAAGGCCTCTTGCCTGGCGGAAAGTCTTTCCATGCGCGCCTTGTCGCCGAGGATGCTTCCCCCGGAGCGCGAACTGCTGGGATCGATGGCCAGTACGGCGAGCCTGTTTTGCGGTTCTTTCAGGATTTCCAGTCCGAGAGCTTCGATAAGGGTGCTTTTGCCCGCTCCGGGCGAACCGGTTATGCCGATACGGAACGAGCCGGTGCGGGGACGTTCCAGGCAGCGGTCGAGAACGGCGTGCGCCTGCTCCTGGTGTTCGGCCCTTCCGGACTCGATGAGCGTGATGGCCCTGCCGAGCGCGCTCCTGTCGCCCGCAAGCACCTTTTCGGCAAGCGTTCCGGGTGAAAAACCGGGCCGCGTCATGGCGTTTCTCCGGTTTCGAGGCGCTCGATCATCAGTTCGAGAATTCTTTCCGCCGCATCCGTGATGACGGTTCCCGGGCCGAAAACCCTGGCGACGCCCGCGGAATAGAGCGCGTCGTAATCCTTTTCGGGGATGACGCCGCCCGCCACCACCAGGATGTCCCCGCGTCCCGCTTCCCGGAGTCCCCGGACGATTTCGGGGACGAGGGTTTTGTGTCCTCCCGCCAGACTGGAGACGCCGACGAGATGCACATCGTTGTCGAGCGCCTGGCGGACGATTTCCTCCGGGGTCTGGAAAAGAGGACCGATATCGACGTCGAAGCCGATGTCGGCGAATGCCGCCGCGATGACTTTCGCACCCCGGTCGTGACCGTCCTGGCCGACCTTGGCGACAAGTATCCGCGGCCTGCGGCCCGCTTCGTCGGCGAACCTGTCTGCAAGAGCCTGAGCTTTCATGAATTGCCGGTTGTTCTGCATCTGGGAAAGATAGACGCTGGTGTTGAGGCGGACCGGGGAACGGTATCTGCCGAACGTCCGTTCGCAGGCATCGGATATTTCCCCCAATGTCGCACGCTTTCTCGCGGCCGCGACGGCCAGCTCGAGCAGGTTTCCGGTTCCGTCCGCCGCGGCTTCGGCAAGAGCGCCGAGCGCCTGCCGGACGGCTTGCGGATCCCGTTCCCGCTTCACCCTCGAAAGCTTTTCAAGCTGGCGGCCGAGCACACGGCTGTTGTCGACCTCGAGCGTCTCTATTTCGGTGCGGCTTTCGGTTCTGAAGCGGTTGACGCCCACGATTGCGTCCAGCCCGCTGTCGATGCGCGCCTGCTTGCGCGTCGCGGCTTCCTCGATCCGCATTTTCGGCACCCCTTCTTCGATGGCTTTCACCATGCCTCCCATCTCCTCGATTTCCCGGATGGTCTCCCAGGCTTTCGCGGCGAGCTGGCGGGTGAGCGTTTCGACGTAGTAGGAACCGCCCCAGGGGTCGATGGCGCGCGTGATGTCCGTTTCGTCCTGCAGATAGAGCTGCGTGTTGCGCGCGATGCGCGCGGAAAAGACCGACGGCAGGGCGATGGCTTCGTCGAGGGCGTTGGTGTGCAGCGACTGGGTATGGCCCTGTACCGCGGCCAGGGCCTCGATGCAGGTGCGGGTGACGTTGTTGAACGGGTCCTGTTCGGTAAGGCTCCAGCCCGATGTCTGACAGTGGGAGCGCAGCATCAGCGATTTCGGGTTCCGCGGGTTGAATTCGCCCACGATTTTCGCCCAGAGGGTCCTGGCGGCGCGAAGTTTGGCTATTTCCATGAAGAAGTTCATGCCGATGCCCCAGAAGAACGAGAGCCTGGGCGCGAAGTCGTCGATGCCGAGCCCGGCTCCGATGCCGGTGCGGATGTATTCAAGGCCGTCGGCGAGGGTGTAGGCGAGTTCGAGATCCGCGCTCGCACCCGCTTCCTGCATGTGGTAGCCGGAAATGCTGATGGAGTTGAACTTCGGCATGTTCGCGGAAGTATAGCGGAAGATGTCGCCGATGATGCGCATGGACGGCGCCGGGGGGTAGATGTAGGTGTTGCGGACCATGAACTCCTTGAGAATGTCGTTCTGGATGGTTCCGGCCAGCTTTTGCGGCATTACGCCCTGCTCTTCGGCCGCGACGATATAAAAGGCCATGACCGGAAGCACGGCGCCGTTCATGGTCATCGAAACGGACATGGCGTCGAGCGGTATGCCTTCGAAGAGGGTCTTCATGTCTTCCACGGTGTCGATGGCCACGCCGGCCTTGCCGACGTCCCCTACCACTCTCGGATGGTCGGAGTCGTATCCCCGGTGTGTCGGCAGGTCGAAAGCCACCGACAGGCCTTTCTGCCCGGCCGCGAGGTTCTGGCGGTAGAAGTCGTTCGATTCCTCGGCGGTCGAGAACCCCGCGTACTGCCGGACGGTCCAGGGACGGATGGTGTACATCGTCGTGTACGGTCCCGAGGTATAGGGCGGGAAGCCGGGCGCAACGAGCGGTTCCCCGTTTTGGCCAGGGTCGCCGGGGCCGTAGATGTTTCTGATCGCAATCCCCTCGAGGGTCGGCCACTCTTGCGTTCCGGAAACCGTCCCTGACGGCGATGCGCCTGCGGGTGTTTCCGTCGTCTCGCCGGTTTCGGGAAGCAGATCCGCGATTCCGGCTTTTTCGGCTTCTTCGATTCCTCCGGTCCGTTCGATCTTCCTGTAGGCCGCCAGGGAGTGTTCGAACAGTTTTTTCCCGAGGGTTTCGATGTAGGACGAACCGGCGGCGGGATCGATCACCCGGTCGAGCATGCTTTCATGGCGCAGCAGATGATGGATGTTGCGCGAGACCCGGGCGGCGAAACTGCGGTCAGTCTCCTCCTCTTCGCTGAAGGGACGGATGAAGAGCGTCGAGCAGCCCCCGATGACGGCCGCGGCGGAAGCTTCGGCGAGCGCGATGATGGTGTTGTGCCTGTCGTCCCTGTAGGGCCTGTGGCCGGGCCATGTCGTTGCAATGATCCGGGGTTCGGGAGCCGTGGGAATTCCGCAATCCCCGGCCACATGGCGCCAGAGCATCCTGAAGGCGTTGGTGCGTGCGATCTCGGCGAAAAAAGAGGGCCCGGCCGTGAAATTGACCGTCATGGTTGCCGCGAGGGCATGCGGATCGAGGCCCGCGGCTTCGGCTTTCCTGAAAATGTCGCGGAGGGCCGCCGCAGCCAGTCCGGCCTCGAGGGAGAGCGGAGCGCCTTTTTCCCGCCACGTTCCGGTATCGACGCCGAAAGCACTGAATCCGCCGTTTGCCCGAGTCGCCTGGAGCAGTTCCGCCCTGCAGGCCGCGTCGTTGCAGAAGAGGCTGCCGCTCAGCGCCGGGAAGGAATCGAGGCCGGAAAGCGCGTTGACGAAGGCAAGAGGGTCGCGGGCTCCCGAAAAGCAGAGGTCGACCGCTTCCGGTTCGATGCCTCCGAGCAGTTCCTTCACGAACCCCGGGCCCGTGTCTGCTGCGCCGGAGAGGTCGAAGAGAATGGCGTCCATGCCGTTGGAGAGATGTTCGAGCGCCTCGGCGTTGGCTGTCACGGGGTCGGATGCCCTGATCAACATCCCGGCTTTCCATCCGTTGTCGATTTTTCCTTCCGCCGGCGGAAGCGTGAAGAACGGGCGTTCGTCCCGGCTGTAGAACGGTTCGAGAGTGAAGCCGTCGGGTGTCTTCCATTCGATGGTGTCGTAGGCTGCTCCTTTGAGGTCCCTGAGAACCTGCTCTTTCCACTCTTCTTTCGTGACGGAACGAAATTGCATGATTAGTCCTGTAACGCTTGGTGTGAAATTACCGAAGACCGGTTCCGGCTTTTCAGGAACGGTTGCTTTTTTGCGACTCTTTTTTCCGAAAATCGGCGACGATTCCGGCAATGCGGTGTTTCAGTTCCTCCGGGCGGACGATGTGTTCGGCGAAGCCCTGTTCCCGCAGCCAGCGGGTTGTCTGGAAATCCCGCGACGTTTTCTTTCCCGTGTACTGTTCGATCACCCTTTTTCCCGAAAACCCTATGTTGCCGGCATTGTATTCGAAAAGCCGGATGCCTCTTGAACCGAACCCTATCGCCACGCCGCCGAGCGTCGGGTCGGTGATGATCGTCACGAGCGGGAGGGATTCGCGCTCGAGGCGCGAGAGCGCCACGTGGGCCTTGGGGATGCTGACCATCGACGAGCACCCTTCATGCATCCTGGCGCCGCCGCCGGCTGCCTGCACGATGAGCGGACACCGTCGCCGGATAGCGATCAGCGAGGCCTGCCAGATTTTTTCTCCGGTCGACATGCAGAACGATCCCCCGAGAAAGCCGAAATCGGTCGCGCAGAACACCACGTCGCGACCCTCGACGGTTCCGTCTCCGGTGATGAACGCGGTCGCCATGCCGGTCGATTCCCTGGCTTCCAGCAGCTTTTCCCTGTAGCCGGGGAAGCCGAGGATGTCGAGATCGACGATATGTCGTGTTTCGGGATGTTCCCTGAAGCTTCCCCGGTCGAGTACAAGGTCGATATAGTCTCGCGCCGAGAGGCGGGTATAGCGGTAGCCGCATTCCGGACAGACGTAGTTTTCGGCAAGGAGCCGTTCGAAGAGCACCGGATCGTAGATGCGCCTGCCGCTGCTGTCGCGGCATCTGTCGTGCCGTTTGACGAAGGGCGTGTCGTCGGGTTTTTTCAGTCGGCGTGACACCGGTTTTTCAGTTGCGGCGACAGCGCTTTCCCCGAGGGTTTCCCATTTGCCGACCCCGCTCCATTTCCGGACCCGGTGCTCGAAGATCCTGCCGCGCGGGATGGCCGCAAGCGCCGAAGCGTGCGCGGCGAGGGTTTGCTTCAGGGAACGCTTGGCCGCTTCCGCAAAGCGATGGGCCGGACCCTCCGGTTCGGGCACCAGGGCGTCGATGATGCCGTGGGCGAAAGCTTCCCTGGCGGTGATCTGCGATATCTCGGCCGCAAGGTTGGCTTTGTTTCTCGTTCTGAAAAGTATGGAAGAGCAGGCTTCGGGGGATATGACCAGATAGGTGGAATATTCCATGGCCAGCACCCTGTCGCAACCCGTCAGGGCTATGGCCCCACCGCTGCACCCCCGGTTCATGATCACCGAGATGGTCGGCACGGGGGTTTCGGCGAGGGACTGCATGCACTTGCCTATTTTCCAGGCGATGCCGCCGGCTTCGGCTTCTTCCGTCGGGTCCGCGCCGGGAGTGTCGATCATGGTGATGATCAGCCGTCCTTCCTTTCCGGCAGCCTCGATCGCGCCGAGGGCGCGTTCGTAGGCCGCAGGCGTAGGCATGCCGTTGTTCCACCGCAGCGCCTGGCCGTTGTTTTTCATGATCTTCTGGAGTTCCTCGAAATCGGATGTCGGAGCGGACTGCTGGCCGATGAGCATCACCTCGAGGGGCCCCTCCGCCGTATCGAGCCGTGCCCGGTGGGTCTGGATGAGACATGCTCCCGGCAGGTCGCTCTGCAGGCATTCCTCGACCCGGTCGAAAATCGACAGGTAGTCGAGGTATTTCGGCCGTTCCGGGTGGAAGGAAAGCTGGTATTTTTCGTATTCTCCGAGCCGGTCTATGGCTTCCGCCGAAGAGTTGAAATCAGGCCTTTTTTCAAATGGGAGATAGAAATGCTTCACGAGAGGATGGGTCAGGGTTACATCTTCTGGACGAACTCGACAAGCACCCGGTTGGTGTCTTTCGGGTTGAAAAATACGATTTTTTTGTTGCCCGCGCCTGTCGAGGGAGGAGAAAGGGGATGGAGCCCCTCGTTTCCGGCTCTCGAGGTTTCAGCTTCGATGTCGGCTGTTTCAAGCGCGATATGGTGCAGGCCTTCCCCGCGTTTTTCAAGGAATTTCCCGACCGGGCTGTCTTCGCCCATCGGTTCGAGCAGCTCGATTTTCGAGCCGCCCAGCGGGATGAAGGCGACACGCACCTTTTCCGAGGGCACTTCCTCGATCCTGATGTCCTCCGGAGCCAGACCGGTAAGCGCCCGGAACCGCTCGATCGCGCTTTCGAGGTCGCTTACCGCAATGGCGATATGGTCGATGTTTTCGATCATGTGTATCTGTTGACATGTTCCTCCCGACACTGCCGGGAGCTTTACCGATGCGGGAAGCGGTCCGGCGATCGCTTCCCGTTTTTACGAGCTGGCGGCCTAAGGCTTCTTTTCCGCATAGCCGATGGTCCTCAGGGCTTCGGTGATCTCGTCCAGAATGGCCGGATCGTCGATGGTCGCCGGCATCGTGTATTCCTGGGAATTCGCGATTTTGCGCATGGTGCCCCTGAGTATCTTGCCCGAACGGGTTTTCGGAAGTCGCTGCACGATGACGGCTTTTTTGAACGAAGCCACGGGGCCGATGTTTTCGCGCACGTATTCGATCACGTGTTTTATGATCTGGGGATGCGGCGTATCCACCCCGGTTTTCAGCACGAGGAAGCCGACCGGCACCTCTCCCTTGAGTTCGTCGGCCACGCCGATGACGGCGCTTTCGGCGACATCCGGATGCGCGCTCAGTTCGGCCTCGATCGCTCCCGTGGAAAGCCGGTGACCAGCGACGTTGATGATGTCGTCCGTGCGTGACATGATGTAGACGTAGCCGTCCTCGTCGATATAGCCTGCGTCGCTCGTCTGGTAGTAGCCGGGAAATTCCGTCATGTAGCTTTCGACAAAACGGTTGTCGGCTTTCCAGAGCGTCAGCATCGTACCGGGCGGCAGGGGATGCTTGATGACGATGTCGCCCATCTTGCCTAAACCGAGTTCCTCCATCTCGTGGTTGAGTACCTTGACGTTGTAGCCGGGGACGGGCCTCGAGGCCGAGCCGTATTTGACGGGGCCGGGTTCTATGCCCTGGCAGTTGGCCGCGATGGCCCAGCCGGTTTCGGTCTGCCACCAGTGGTCGATGACCGGTACGCCGAGTTTTTCCTCGGCCCATCTGACGGTGTCGGGGTCGGCGCGTTCCCCGGCGAGAAAGAGCGTCCTGAAGTTCGAGAGATCGTGTTTTTTCAGGTAGGTTCCGTTGGGGTCCTCTTTCTTGATCGCCCGGAAAGCCGTCGGGGCGGTGAAAAACACCGAAACGCCGTATTCTTCTATGATTCTCCAGAAAACACCCGGATCGGGAGTGCCGACCGGCTTGCCTTCGAAGATGATGGTCGCGTTTCCGTTGAGCAGCGGTCCGTAGACGATATAGGAGTGCCCCACGACCCAGCCGACATCGCTCGCCGCCCAGTAGGTTTCGCCGGGCTTCATGCCGTAGACATGTTCCATGCTCCATTGCATGGCGACCATATGTCCCCCGTTGTCACGCACGACCCCCTTGGGTTTGCCCGTCGTACCCGAGGTATAGAGAATGTAGAGCGGGTCGGATGATTCGAGCGGCACGCAGGGCACCGGTTCGGCTCCGAGCAGGGTTTGTTTCCAGGTGAGGTCACGTTCTTCGTTCAGCGGCGCCTTGAGCTGCTCCCGCTGGCGGACGATGCAGATTTCAGGTTTGAAGTGGGCGAGTTCGATGGCGAAATCCAGCAGGCGCTTGTAATCGATGACCTTGTCGCGTTCGATGCCGCAGGAGGCCGATATGATGATCTTCGGTTTGCAGTCGTCTATCCTGACGGCCAGTTCGTGCGAGGCGAAGCCGCCGAAAACCACCGAGTGGATCGCTCCGATCCGGGCGCATGCGAGCATTGCGACAAGGGCTTCGGGAATCATCGGCATGTAGATGATGACCCGGTCTCCCTTGCGCAGGCCCCTCGACTGGAGCGCTCCCGCGAAAAGCGCGACTTCGTCGCGGAATTCGCGGAAGGTGTAGCGTTTTTTCTTTCCGGTTACCGGGCTGTCATAGATGACGGCCGTGTCGTTGCCCCGTCCCTCGTCGACATGGCGGTCGAGCGCGTTGTAGCAGGTGTTGGTCTTGCCGCCCGCGAACCAGCGGTAAAAAGGCGGGTTCGTGGCGTCGAGCACCTTGTCCCATTTCTTGTACCAGTGGAGTTTTTCGCCGGCTTTGGCCCAGAAGGTTTCCGGGCTGTCAATGGATTCCCGGTATAAGTCATTGTAGGAAAGCGACATACGTATGCCCCCTTTGTTTACGGATTGATGAAATGCATGGCGGTAGACAGGACCGGACGGAGTGTCGCCGGGGGATCGGTTCCCGTACGGCGGAAGCGGGGATCGTTCAGGTGAAAACAAGTAAGAAGCTTCGGCGTCATCAGAAGAAGAGTGATGGAGTAGCCAAGTATTGCCCTGAAAAACAATGTTACGAAATCCTTGCGGAAAACCCATGTGCGGAGTAACGATTGTTATCTCCCGGAGCATGCGCCGCATGGCCGTGCCGCACGGTCAGGGAGCGAGAGGACGGTGATGGCCGGGTGGCGGAAAACGACCCCGCTCAAGCGGAATCCGGAGGGCGGTTTTCCAGGGGGCGCAGTTCCCGGTAGAGCCGGGCGAATTCATCGATCGTCAGCGATTCCGCTCTCGACCCGGGGTCGATCGATACGACGCCGGAAAGATCGTACTCTTTCCTGAGATTGTTCTGGAGCGTTTTGCGGCGCTGGGCGAAAGCCCTGCGGACGAATGCCCGGAATCCCGCTTCGACGGCATCCATTGCCGATTGCACCGGAACGATGTGGACCACCGCGCTGTCGACTTCGGGGCGGGGCCGGAAGACTTTTCTGCCGACCTTGAACAGGTAGTCGACCCTGCAGAATGTCTGGAGCTGAACGGCAAGGATGCCGTACTCCTTCGTGTTCGGTTTCGCGGCGAGACGCCGGGCTACCTCGTGCTGCATCATCAGCGTCGCCGAAACGATATGGCGGCGGTTGTCGAGCAGTTTGAAAAGTATGGGGCTGGTAATGGAGTAGGGGATGTTTCCGAGAACTTTCAGCCGTCCCTCCCCGGCTATAGCTCCGATGTCGATCTTCAGGAAGTCGGCTTCCACGAGGTCGACCGACGGGAACTCCTCGCGGATGAACGAGGCGAGAACAGGATCTTTCTCGACAGCGGTGAAGGCTGTGCGGTATTCGAGGATCATGCTGGTCAGCGAGCCGAAACCCGGACCGATCTCCAGTACACGGTCGGTCTCGGCGACGTGCGCCGATTCCACGATTTTCCTCGCTATGTTGCGGTCAGTAAGGAAGTTCTGGCCCAGTTTTTTTTTTACCGCTACTTCTTTATGCTTATATTCGACCTTCGTCATTCTGATACGGTTTTACGCTGCCCGGCCGGCTTTCGGGAGCCGCCCGGGGCGGGTTTCATGCTGCCCGCGGGAATGCGGAACCGCTTTTGAAAACTACAATATACGCCGCAGCGGATTCTCTTCCATCAGCCGGCCGGCTGACGGGGCCGTAACGTTGTGGCGGGTCCGCTGACATGCAGGAAGAATATATGCAGGAAAACCATTCTCTCACCGAAGCTGCCGATTACCCTTCCCGCGGCACTGTCGCGACCCGAAAGGGGTTCGGAGAAGCCCTTCTCGAAGCGGGGAGAAAAGACAGTGCAGTGGCGGCCTTGTGCGCCGACCTCACCGGTTCGCTGCACATGAATCTTTTCCGTGACGAGTTTCCCGAACGTTTCGTCGAAACGGGCATCGCGGAAGCCAACATGATTTCCATGGCGGCCGGTCTCGCCGCGGCAGGCATGAAACCCTTCGCCGGAAGTTTCGCGGTCTTTGCCACCGGCAGGGTCTACGACCAGATACGCCAGTCCGTATGCTATTCGAGGCTGAACGTCAGGATCTGCGCATCCCATGCGGGCCTCACTCTCGGAGAGGACGGCGCGACGCACCAGATGCTCGAGGATATCGGGCTGATGAGAGGGTTGCCGAACATGACGGTTGTCGTTCCCTGCGACTACAGTGAAACGAAGCGCGCCGTGAAGGCGTTGGTAGAGCATGAGGGTCCGGCCTATCTGCGGTTCGGCCGCCCGTCGGTTCCCGATTTCTCCCGCGATGAAGACGGCTTCGAAATAGGCCGGTCGATCGAACTGCATGCCGGAAAGGACGTGACGGTCATCGCATGCGGCATCATGGTGTGGAAAGCCCTCGAAGCGGCCAGGATACTTGAAAGGGAAGGGGTCGGCGTCAGGGTCATCAACATGCATACCATCAAGCCGATCGACAGGCTGGCGATCGTCAGGGCGGCAAACGACACCGGGGCTATCGTGACCGCCGAGGAGCATCAGGTCAATAACGGGCTCGGCGACGCCGTGGCGCATGTGTGCGGGGAAAACATTCCGGTCCCGATCGAGATGGTCGGGGTGGAAGACACGTTCGGCGAATCCGGAAAACCGGACGAGCTGATGAAAAAATACAAACTCACGACTGAAGATATTCTCGAAAAGATCTATCTGGCTCTGCGCAGGAAATTCTGATACGGCGCAGGGGCCGGATGGCTACCAGGAGGAGCAAACGATATGGCGATGCCGAATTTCGGTGACATGATGAAGCAGCTCAAACAGGCCGGCGAGAAAATGCAGGATGTTCAGAAGCAGCTCGAAAAAATCACGGCGGAAGGCGAGGCCGGCGGAGGAATGGTGAAGGCCACCGCGACCGGAAACCAGAAAATAGTGGCGGTTACGATCGATCCGGAAATACTCGACGATGTCGAGATGGTCCAGGACCTCGTGGTCGCGGCCGTCAACAACGCGCTCGAAAAAGCCTCCGGGCTGGCGCGGGAAGAGATGACAAAGGCCGCGGGCGGCATGCTCAATACGGACGACCTGCTGAAAAATTTCAACTTCGGCCAGTAACCCATTCATGCGATATACGTCTGCGGCAATCGAGGCACTGATCGAGGAGTTCGCGAAATTGCCGGGTGTGGGGCGCAAGACCGCCCAGCGCCTCGCCATGCACATTCTCGACGAACAGCCGCTGGAAGTCGAAAAGCTCGCCCGCGCGCTGCTCGACGTCAAGGAGCGCGTCATCAGCTGCTCGATATGCCAGAACGTCACCGACAGGGGAGACGACCCCTGTTCGATATGCACGGGAAACGGCCGCGACCGGTCGGTCATCTGCGTTGTCGAGTCACCCGCCGACGTGCTCGCTTTCGAGAAAACCTCGCAGTATCGGGGCCTTTACCATGTGCTGCACGGCGTGATTTCGCCCCTCGACGGCGTCGGCCCGGACGATATCCGCATAAAGGAGCTGCTCGCGAGGCTCTCGCCCGCCGAAGAGGACGGGCCGAAGGAAATTATCATGGCCCTCAACCCGACGGTCGAGGGCGAAACGACCGTTCTGTATCTCGGCAAGCTGCTCAGGCCGCTGGGACTGAACGTGACCAAGATCGCCAGGGGCATCCCCGTCGGCGCCGAACTCGAATTCATCGACGAGGCCACGCTGTCGCGTGCCCTGGAAGGAAGGTCGGCGTGCTGACAATGACGGTTGCCCGGGGAAGAACAATGCAAACCATACAAGTATCCGATGGAGGGAAAAAAGAAGTCCGTTCTCGTACTCGGCGGAGGGCTTGCGGGCCTGACTGCCGCTAAAAGACTGGTTGACAAGGGGTTCGGGGTTACGCTTCTTGAAAAGCGCCCCATATACGGAGGGAAGGTGTCCTCCTGGAAGGACGAGGATGGCGACTGGATCGAGTCCGGCACGCACTGTTTTTTCGGCGCCTACGACGTGCTCTACGATCTCATGCGCGAGATCAACGCCTACCAGGCCGTGCTGTGGAAGGATCACCGGTTGACCTATACGCTTTCCGGAGGAGGCAGCTTCACGTTCGATACCTGGGATATGCCGAGCCCGCTGCACCTGGTGCCGGCTATCGTCAAAAACGGCTATTTCAGGTTCGGCGAGATGCTTTCCTTCTCGAAATCCCTGATTCCCCTGGCGCTCAAAAAAGACAAATACCCTCCCACGCAGGACCATCTGACCTTCGCGGAATGGGCGCGCAGTCACAAGTTCGGCGACCGTCTGCTCGACAAGATGTTCCGCCCGATGGCGCTCGCGCTCAAATTCATTCCGCCCGAGGAGATTTCAGCCAAGATCATACTCGACGTCACCGAGGTTTTCTATCGCATTCCGGACGCTTCCTGCATGGGGTTTCTCAAGGGCGCGCCGCAGGAGTATCTCATCGGCCCGCTTCAGCAGTATTCCGGAGCCAAGGGGGTAGACTTCCTTCCCTCCACGGCGGCGGAGGAACTGCTCTACGAAGGCGGTGAAATCAGGGGCGTGCGCCTGAAAAACGGCGAGGTGATGACGGCGGACTACTATCTCAGCGCCCTGCCGATCCACAATCTCAACCGCCTGCTGCCCGCAACGCTCAAAAAGGAGCGGAATTTCTTCGGCGATCTCGAAAAGCTCGAAGGAGTTCCCGTGATTTCGGTGCAGCTCTGGTACGACCGACAGATAACGCCGGAGGACAATGTGCTCTTCAGCCCGGACGGCATCATACCGGTCTATGCGGACCTGGCCAATACGACGCCCGATTACCGGACGCTGAGGGGCGAGCCGCACATCGGCAAATCACGTTTCGAGTTCTGCGTGGCTCCGGCGAGGGAGCTGATGACGCTGTCGAAAGAGGAGATCGTCGCACGCGTCGACCGCAATATACGCGACTGTTTTCCGCATACGTCGAAAGGCGCGAACATACTGAAGTCGACGCTGGTGAAGATTCCCCAGTCGGTCTACGCGCCCCTGCCGCACATGGAGCGGTATCGTCCGACGCAGAAGACGCCGGTGCCGAACCTTTTCCTTGCAGGCGGGTTCACGCAGCAGCTCTATTACGATTCGATGGGCGGCGCGGTCATGAGCGCGAACCTCGCGTCGGAAGAAATCGTCCGCACGGCCGGGAGAAAATGATTTTTCCCGTCGCGGGATCGATTTGCGTGGGAAATATTCACTGAATTTGTTATGTTCACTCTCCGGAACGTTCATGGTTCCGCCAACCGGTGCTGATGCTGTTCGCGGCGGAATCGAACGGGTTACGGTTTCAGGTCGGTTGAGAATTGCAGAGGCCCTTGTAGCTCAGTGGATAGAGCAGTAGTTTCCGGAACTAAAGGTCGGCAGTTCGAGTCTGTCCAAGGGCACGGTGAACATATTTTCGGGGTGTGGCTCAGCTGGTAGAGTGCTGCGTTCGGGACGCAGAGGTCGTGGGTTCGAGTCCCGCCACCCCGACAGAAAAGGCGATTACGGCAAGTTCCGTAATCGCCTTTTTTCGTTTCCCTCCGGACGCGATCGAAGCCCAGCTCGGGCACCGCGTTCCTGACCGGCTCGGCGG
>Ga0272443_10003844_pt1 | contig 17176 bp, 12 predicted proteins | sample SSMAcet12_FD_193581 | JGI IMG/M metagenome (GOLD analysis project Ga0272443, IMG submission 193581) | Marine sediment archaeal communities from Little Sippewissett salt marsh, Falmouth, MA, United States - SSM-Acet-12 | ecosystem: Environmental > Aquatic > Marine > Wetlands > Sediment ... | reverse complement strand
TTCCGAAAGCAACCGGAAATGGCCGCCATTATTGAGCGCGGAATACTCTTTCTCCCTCTAGTGCCTGCATTCATTGCAGCTGTTTCAGCAATGAGCGACTCGTTGGTATTTACCGAGCGTGGCTACTATGGTTTGCTTGGGTTAAGCGGTCGAATCATCGCCATGTTCTTGTTACCAGTATTGGCATCGTGCCTCTCCAGATGGCGTTATGGTGTTGGCAAAGAAAAAGTCCAATTTGCAATGCTATCCCTGCTTGCCATTGCCATTATATGGATAAGCCTCTCGAGGACCGTGACGTTCGTCGTTCTGGCTGTCATGCTTCCTGCTGCGGCTATACATAAAAAGCGTTGGCTTCAAACAGGGATATTGTGGGTTGGCTGTCTTTTACTCCTTATCATATGGTTCATTTCTCCGCCGGTTTGGGACCGATTTTTTCCCGGTAGGCCAAGTCCAATTCTATTCCAATCCTCGGGAATAGTCGGTGAGGACATTCAAATTACACTTCCGAAAGGTTTTGGTGAGATCGAGACTCAAGGTCGGAGAAACATGTGGGCGGTGACATGGAACCATACAAAGGAATCTTTGCTTTGGGGTCATGGGTCAGGATCAGCGAGTGCGGTAGTAAATGCGTCATACTCGAATCTTGAGCATCCCCACAACGATTATCTGCGTGTGTTTCATGACGGCGGGATCATAGGCCTTGCTCTATTCTTGATGGCATGGCTTCACCAAACATGGAGATCGTTCAGACATTGGTGGGCCGCCGAATCACGCTTGGATCTATCATACCGGCGGTCGTATTCTTCTCTGATTCTTTCCCTGGCCCTTATTTTGCTATTCATTACAGATAATGCCATGATGTATGTTTTCATCGGCACTCCGTCTTTCCTTATCTTCTCCGTGGCTGAGACGAAATGGCAGGATTCCGTTCTTATTACTCGAGGAAAAGATGCTTTATCTGAAACCATCGGAAAAGTACTTTCAGATTGACCGTCCTATACTGTAATCCGTAGTGTTACTTACTTCAGCATGATTGGGGTGCACTCATGAGCTTAGTCCAGGAACAGAGACATTACAATGAGCCTATGTATCTCTTAAAAGGGGAAGGACAAGAAGATAGGGTCAGCTCGGAAAAATGGATCCATAATCACTTCAAAGAAGTAGAATAGGGAGCAAGTATGACACTCTTGCGGAACCTATAATGGACTATTCATGAATACATTGAAGAAGGGCGTAACTCGATGAAACAGGTTTTTGTTCAACATGGAACAGCCATGATCGCTCAAGTCCCTGCGCCGATGATTGAAGAAACGGGTATCCTGGTCGAGGTTGCATATTCATTGATCAGCACCGGAACAGAGCTTACGGGATTGCGCGAGTCGGGTAAGTCCATCACCCAACAGGCGCTTGAACAGCCTGAGAAGATTAAGAAAGCTATGGATCATCTCCGGCGCCAAGGGATTCGGAAGACGATCGCAAAAATCCAGGGGAAAGCTGCCGATTCACACCGAGCGGGATACTCGTGCTCTGGCGTTGTTGTTCAAGTAGGGAAGGAAATCCATGATATTCAACCCGGAGAACGCGTCGCGTGCGCCGGAGCCGGCATCGCCAATCATGCGGAGATTGTCCTGGTTCCGCGCAACCTGGTCGTAAAAATTCCTGATGACTGCGGCCTGCGGGAAGCAGCATCCACCACCGTGGGGAGCATCGCCATGCAGGGCGTCCGCAGAGCGGATCCTCGCCTGGGAGAGCATGTGGCTGTGATCGGCCTGGGCTTGTTGGGGCAGATCACCGTGATGCTCCTGAAAGCTGCCGGCTGCATCGTGACAGGAATCGAGTTGAACCCGCGCCGAATCGAGATTGCCGGGCGGGTGGGTATGGATTATGGATTCTCCCCAGTGGAAGCTGACATACAGAAGGAAATCAACCGATTAACCGGCGATCACGGTGTGGACGCCACCATTATCACGGCAGCCTCCGAGAGCGATGATATTGCTCAGCAGGCGATGGAAATCACCCGCAAAAAGGGACGCGTGGTGGTTGTGGGGGCTGTCGGTCTCGGGCTAAAGCGCTCTCCATTCTACGAGAAGGAGATTGATTTCCTCATCTCGAGTTCCTACGGACCGGGCCGTTATGATGACCGCTATGAGCGCAAGGGGCGAGATTACCCCTATGCATACGTCCGTTGGACCGAGAATCGCAACATGCAGGAATACCTCCGGCTTCTGGCCGAAGGAAAAGTCAATCTGGATCTGATCCTGGAAAAAGAGTATGCGCTTGAAGACGTAGAGCGCGCCTATCATGACCTGGCCTCAGCTCAGGAGCCGCCGCTCGGGGTTCTTCTGACGTATGGGCTGGACGCTGAGAAGGATGCTCGAGACGAGAAGCTTGCCACAAAAGTGACCCTTTCGGAACAGCCCGGCTCCGGAAAAATCGGCGTTGCGCTGATTGGCGCCGGCAACTTTGCAAAAGCCGTTCACATTCCCAATTTACAGAAGTTATCCCATCTTTACGAGCTTCGAGCCGTGGTGAGCAGATCAGGCGCCAACGCCCGCAAGGTTGCGGAGCAGTATGGCTTTGCCTACGCCTCGACGGACATCGCCGATGTGCTTGAGGATGAGCATGTCGACATGGTGCTGATCTGTACGCGCCACAACCTGCATGCGAAACTGGCGATTCAGGCTGCGCGGGCGGGAAAAGCCATTTTCCTTGAAAAGCCAATGGCGATGAATGCCGAAGAGCTGAAGGAGCTAGAAGCAGTGCTCCGGGAAGCACAAGTCCCTTTCATGGTGGGCTACAACCGACGATTCTCACCAGCCGCGATTCGAGCAAGGGAAATCCTTGACACCGTTCCCGGACCGAGTATGATGCTCTACCGCGTGAACGCCGGACATCTTCCCGCGAACCATTGGACCCAGACCGAAGAGGGCGGTGGCCGCATCATCGGTGAAGCCTGCCATATGTTTGATTTGATGCAGTATTTTGTGCATCCCGCCCGGGTGGTTGAGGTGACCTCGCTGAAGATCCCTTCGGCGGAGGGCTCCCACGCACCTTCGGACAATCTCTCGGCGACGGTGCAGTATGACGATGGATCGATCGGCACGCTGGTCTACACCTCCCTGGGCGCCTCCGACCTGCCGAAAGAGTATGTTGAGATACACGCCGGCGGGAAGGCCCTTGTCATCGATGATTTCCTTTCCCTCCACGTCCATGGATCCGCGGAGCAGGGCTGGGAGTCCCGGACACAGGATAAAGGGCATGAACGAGCTCTTGAGCAGTTTGGAGGCTTCCTGAAAGGGGGCGAGGCTGAACTTGTTTCGCTTGACAACCTACTTGAAACGGCGGAGATCAGCAACCGCATTGCATGAGGAAATGGAAATACATATTTTTCATGGGATTCCACCATTGTTAATAATCATTGGACTCTGCGGTAGTGAGGCGATGTTCATTCACGATTGGGATGATGTAAATTCCTTTTGGGAATCTGCCAGAAAATCGATGGCACCGTGGCTGAGTGTCACGTTTTCCGGAATAGGTAATGTTGGGAGATGAGAATATCTTGCGTACCCAGTTTTGAAAACATTGACAGCTTTCTTCGACCAACGGGATAGCTCGACGAATCAGCGATTTATCTGGAACCAATATCACGAATTTCCATCTCTGCTTCTGGTCTTGCGTTTGGTGAAAGTGGGTTGGATACGATAGGAAAGAGGGAAACGGTATTTTGGGAAACCAGTTTGATCATTCAAGCGGGCATGCTTTTAAGCAGCGTTTTCTGAACTCGGCGAAATGGATACTCGCGGTTCAGGTGCTGCAGACGGTCCTCCAATTCATCGCAGGGATTGTCCTTGCGAGGCTTATTCTTCCGGAAGCTTTCGGCGAATTAGCCTACATGATAGCTGTTGTAGAGGGGGCTTCCGTCATCACAGGGATTGGCATTAATACTTCCATACTTCAAAATAAGGATCTCCCTCAGGATAAGTTCCAGAGCACAGGTTTCTTTCTGGCAACACTGTTGGTTGTGTTGTATGGCATTATTGCAGGTTTCATCGGTCTCATCACTATTCCGACGAGAATAGGATGGTATTTGATGATATTGGCCGCAAAAACTGTGTTCATGTTTTCTGGCGTTCATGGGATTCTTTTACAGAAAGATTATAAGTTCCAGGCCTTCAACCTCATACAGTTCGGATCTTTTGTATTTTCAACCAGCACGGCTCTCATTCTCGCATTCAGGGGTCATGGTCTACCAGCCCTGGTCGCTCAGTATGTTGTATCGCAGGTATTCATAGGCGCCGCGACAGTTCTAGCGTCGCGTTTCAGGATAATGTGGAGCGAAGTGTTAAATTGGGAAAATATTAGGCGTTTTTTCTTGAACGGCAAGGATCTTTTCATTTCTACATTGACTGAAAAATGGCTTCATAACGCAGATAAGATCATCATTACTTATCTGTCCGGTGCCTCCAATCTCGCATTCCTCAATAAAGCAATCAGTCTCAATCAACGTTTCACATCAACGTTTATCAGCATCTTCCAACCGCTCTACAATGTCTCTTTTGCCGAGTTGCAGGATGAAAATGAACGGTCTGGGAAATTGTTCAACGCTTCCTTGTGGGCTATTGTCCGAATTTCTACGCTTGTAACTCTGGTGATCGTCTACACAGCGAGTGATCTTATCCCGCTTCTTTACGGCAGTAATTGGGATTTCGTGATCGAACTTATTCCATATATTACGGTCTATGTGATCCTGTGGCCGGTCAGGACAATATCGCGCAATTTCCTGTTGTCTAATGGTGAATTTTTTGATGTCCGAAATATCCAGGTTTTCGAGCTTGTTCTCTTTATTGGTCTGTGTGGTATGGGCACTTTTGTATGGGGAATTAGCGGGTCTGCCGCGGCATTAAGTACATGGTCTCTTTGCTCGGTTGTTGTGTATCTAATGCACTCGTCTAAATGTATTTCTCTGGAATCTGTGCGAATATTTCTGGTTCCAACAGTCTTCTATCTTGGGGCAATGATGCTCGCTCCGATACTCCAACAGGCTTCGTGTCTGGACGGCGTTCAACGTGTCCTCGCAATTATCACAACAGCGGCGTCTGTAGGAATAATTGGATTACTTACTTTCTTTGTTTTTGAGATTCGCTACGTCAGAAAGCTAATAAAGAGCGTACGGAGATAATATGAATATCATTAGCATGGGAGATGCGAAATTCTTCTCAACAGTTCTTTTTTCCATATTCCAAGCCGCGAAGCATTATCCTGATAGTACTTTCATTCTCTATGATTGGGGATTCGAACCGGAGCAGAAGAAAAAGCTTCTTCAATTCCCATCCGTAACATTAATCAATTGGACGGACCGGCTTGTGGAAGCCAATCGGGTCTTCCGGCGTGATAAGGGCATCAAACACTTTCTTAAGGCGAAGGTTTTACGGCACCCTGATGTTCGAAGACCGCTTAATGAATGGCAGAGAGAATTTCTGCTTGACGAAAAATGCTATTGCATTCTGGATGCATGCATCAGGGGTGAAGATTCGTTTCTCTTCTTAGATGCAGATGCATTTCTCGTTAATCGGATTGATGAATTGATTAGCACTCGCAATGATGTCATGATCACATTGAGACCGCTTCATGAAATTGAAGAAGCTCGGAAGCGAGGATCGCGGCATGATATCAATTCGGGTGTCATCTTTTTTAATAAGGATAAGATTAAGACTTTGACATTTATCATCGAGTGGATTAAGGAGATGAATATTCTCAATCTTCAGCGTCACCCGCTTTCAGAGCAGACTGCCTTATCAAATCTCGTGCTGAGGGGAAATATTGATAGCTACTCGGAAGGGAAAGGAGACGTAGATATTCCCATTGGAGACTTAATTGTTACCTGTGGGATCGTGTCCACAGATACGTACAATTATAATAGTATAGAGGATGGTTTCGATCCTGAGAAGAATAGAATTCTGCACCTCAAATCTGGAAGGTATAAAAATGGGTACTTGAAAGGGGTCAAAGAAAAACTTGGCCAATAAGGATGCACACGGGAGAGGCGCGTGAACAACATATCTGGTAATGCGATCAAATTTTCTTCGGAATGGGTAATTGATATCTGCAGGGAAAGGGAGGGAAGTTTTAAAAGCCTCATCGGGGATGTGATCCATGATATCAAAGGTATTATGAACAGCGAGATGCTCTTTTTCTGCGCGATGAGTGACTACTTCATTGTGGATTCCATCATAGAAAGCGGAAGGGCGAGAGGTATAAGTACAGAAATAATTGCCCGGTATCATCGACAAAAAAAGCCATCAATCCCGTTTTATAGTGTCGAATTGCAGAAATACACAGATGATTCACTTTATGCCATGCACCGATTGCGTAGTAAGTATTCCAACCTTCATTTACTGTATGGCAATGCCCTCGACTTAGTCCCAGCCTTGTGCAGCCGGCATAATACAAGTGTAGCCATTATTGATGGTCCGAAAGGGAAGTATGCATTGCAGTTGGCGTCGCTGCTTTTGATTAATCCAGGGGTAAAAGCAGTTTTCATTCATGATGCACATAAGGATACAGAAGTAAGGCGTGCAATTGAAGAGATATTTCCACTCAATTTCTCCTCCGATGATGATGGTTTCGTAAGAGAATTTCAGAGCATGGATGCTCCTTGTTGGGAGGTCTATCAGCATTGGGAGGGTTACAGGAATTGGGGACCATATCGGCGTGGAGATAAAGAAATGTCGAGTTATGGCCCCACCCTTTCAATGTTGGTCAACACTACAGAAGGCATAGATAGAACGGATGAGGTTCGCGAATTCTTTAACCTCCCATCAATGAAGCAAAAGTCTCGTCTGGCTAAGAGTACTGCAATTCGAAGTATCATCCAATTTCCTCCAAGAAAGTGGAATGAGATCCCATTATTTTTCAAGTATTACTCATCCCTTATTAAACCTAAGCAATGAGCAAAATTATCTTATTTGCCACCTTCTGGAATGAAATCGAGTGGGTCGAGGCTTCACTCGATCAAATTTCGCTAATTAATCCTCAGGAAGCCATTCTTTGTGATGGCTGCTTTGATCCGGCATACCCGAATCAGTCGACAGATGGCACGCGTGAAATCATTCAGTCTTACGTTTCAAAAAATGACAACATGAGGATGATTTCAGCTGTGAGGCTTACAAAGCTGCAGCATTGCTTTAACTGGCTCCGTCCTCTTCCTCACGAATCAGCCCCCGCCCTTTTTTTGCCCAGGCTTCGCTATGCAACTGGCCTTCATCGATGGAATATTTATCGCCTGAATCAGGCGGCGACCTTTAATTACATGCTTCGAATATCGAGTTGCTTCCGACCTGGCGTATGGTTTATGACCTATGATTGTGATCAATTCTACAGCGATACGATGTTGAAACTCTTCTATCGTCTGAATGAAGGAACACCGTGCAACATGCTCAGCGGGAAAGAATTAACATTCTTCGATTCATTCGAAGCCTATTCTGATAACTATGAGAAGCGTGATTACAACAACATGCCCCACAGAGCCTTCCATGATACGAGATTTATTCCAACCAGACATCCGGCACGCGTCGTTAATGGCAGATATGCAGTCTATTCAACTTTCGAAACCAAGATGGATGCGGGTGTGTATTTTCACTATCACATCAAATCGACGAATAGGATGAAGTTGGGGTATTCCTTAGGGAATAGGAGGTCGCCAGAGGAAGCCAGAATCGCCACTATGCCGTTCACCGGCGAACATCCAACCCTTATCAAGGAAAGATTTCTTCCATGTCGCCATTGATATCTGTGGTGATGAGCGCGTATAACGAGGAAAAGCATCTTGCCGAAGCGATCCGCAGTATCCTTGATCAGACGTATCAAGATTTCGAATTCATCATCATCGACGATGCATCCTCCGATCACACTTGGGACGTGATGAAACAGTTTAATGATCCCCGCATCGTGCTCCATCAAAATTCAGAAAACCTCGGTCTAACGAGGAGCTTAAATATCGGGCTACGTTTGGCGAAAGGTAATTTGATCGCAAGGATGGATGCTAATGATGTCGCATCAAGTCATCGTTTTGAAAGGCAGGTTGAGGTCCTGCGAGAGGATGAGGATATTGATCTGGTTTGGACTGGAGCTGACTATATTGATGATGATGGGGTATTTCTTTGTACAAAGCGTTCACCAGCCCAGCATGAAGTTATCGAGCTCCTTTTATCCTGTAATGATGATTTTCCCATGGGGAAATACCATATCAATCATATTTCGGTCATGTTTAGAAAAGATCCTGTCCTGAACGCAGGCGGGTACTCAGAAGAGTATTCATTCGGCCAGGATGGAAACCTTTGGTGCAGGTTGCTCAAAAGCGGGGCGCGGTTTTCGTTCATCGATGAACCATTAATGGCCATTCGTTTGATGTTTGATAGCATTACTTCTCGAAGATTGGCCCTTTTTTCTGGAGAGAATGATTATTATTACTCCGTTTGCATTGCCAATCGGCATTATCAAAACGCATTGAAATATGCATTCAGAATGCCTTGGGGGTTCCTGAAAATTATGAGAATCATCGTAACCTCTGGACGGATAGTGATTCAGAATGCCTTCTTTAGATAAAACGACTATTTATCTCGTCGGACCTTATCCTCCACCTTTTGGTGGTGTTTCAGTTCATAACAAAAGGTTGAGGATGGCCTTGGATGACAAGGGTTATCGGGCAAGGGTCTTGGCACAAGCTGATCTTGCAAGCGATGACCCCGCAGTCTCTTCTATTAGTCTGGGACAGATCTGGAAGCCTTTCTGGAGTGGAATTACTCAATCCCGGCCAATAGTCCATTACCATTCCTCCGGGGTCATACCTAAGCATTTTATCCTTCTTACGCTACTGGCATCATTCAAATTCCCTGTAATTATCACCTTCCACAGCTTTCGCCAGGATACCTCGGCGATCATGAAACCGTGTAGAACCCTGTTGAGATTATCATTGCGGTTCTTTTCGCACATCATTTGCGTTGGCAGTGGGATTCTTGATCAGATCCTCGATTTAGGCGTGGATCGGAAAAAAATCAGTGTGATCCCTTCATATATTCCTCCCATTCTCAACGATTCGGATCGATATAGGATTCCGCATGTTATCCAGGAGTTCATAAACAATCACCACCCGATTCTTACAGCAAATGCATACAAATTAGTTTTTCATGAGGGAGAGGATCTCTATGGCCTTGATATGTGCATAGAGCTGTGCAGGCAGTTGAAGGAGAATTATCCAGAGGTTGGATTCGTCTTCGCGTTGCCGGACATTGGCGATGAGGAATACTATAATTTATTGTTGAAGAGGATCAAAGAGTACGATCTTGTCTCGGCTTTTTGGTTTTCTCGCGAACCGATTGAGTACTGGCCAATCATCGAGCGTTCAACAATTTTCCTCCGCCCCACAAATACGGATAGTTTTGGGATATCAGTCGCAGAGGCGATCGATCTCGGCGTTCCTGCCATCGCCAGTGATGTGTGTGAGCGACCGCAGGGAACCATTTTGTTTCGTAGAAGAGATGCTGAAGATTTGAGGGCGAAGGTAGAAGCTGTGCTCACGTCACTCGAGGATGATATCGTAACAAATTCCAGACCAAAATTTGGCAAAGGAATCGTTGTTGATCAGATCGAGGGAATATATCAATCTGCTATGAATGAATTGAGCTAGGGCACATATACTATGACCTATTGGATGCAGCTTAGATTGAGGGCATCAAAAGGGCGGTTCATTGCGTATGCTTCATCAGAGAATCGGTAAATTATTGCGCGTCATACACCTTGGGATGGGGTTGGCTCGAGCTTTTTTGTTCAGAATATCACTGTCCGAACCCATTTGGCCGTTCCGGCAACTCTTCCGGACCGAGGTGCATGAGGTCACTCTGTTTGGCGCAGAGCTTCGTTGTTTGTTTCCCATGCCTTTGCAAGAAAGAGTGGGTGGGGCATGTCAAATGGTCATCCCGGATTGCAGAAAACGCCATGAGATGTTTCCCCATCTTGAGGATTATTGTGTGTTTGGAAGTCACCTCGTCTCTCTGGGACCCGGTGAAGATAGTCGTGGGATTCCCATTGCCTGGCACCACGACTTCATTCATGATCACGCCTTCAACCCGCGCCGGTTCTATGCGTTCATCCGCCCCGCGCCCTATCCCGGCGGCTATGACATCAAGGTCCCTTGGGAGCTGAGCCGAGGGCATCACCTCGTCTGGCTGGGGCAGGCCTACTGCCTCACCGGCGATGAGGCCTACCCTCAGAAGTTCCGCGCTCAGGTGCTGGACTGGATCGAAGCGAACCGCCACCCCTTTGGCGTGAATTGGGCCAGCACGATGGATTCCGCCATCCGGGTGGTCAACTGGCTGTGGGGGTACGCCCTGCTCTGCGACTCGCCAGCGCTTGATGACGAATTCAAACTCGCTTTCTACAAGAGTCTGCTTGTGCACGGGCGTCACATCCGCACAAACCTGGAGTGGTCTGAGCAAGCCACCACCAATCACTACCTCTCCAACCTCGTTGCGCTGCTCTATCTGGGCATCCTCGTACCGGAATTCAAGCCGGCGTCAGCGTGGATGACGTTTGCCCTCGAGGAGCTCGAGAAGGAGATGTTCCGCCAGGTATATCCAGACGGGATGGACTATGAAGCCTCCACCAGCTACCACCGGTTGGTCGCAGAGATGTTACTGGTGTCTGTGATCCTGGCGGAGAAAAGCGGCCATGCCTTCAGCAAAGCTTTCATGGATCGCCTGGAGGGCATGCTGGAATTCACGCTGCACCTCACCAAGCCGGATGGGCGTGTACCTTTGATCGGCGACAATGACAACGGACGGCTGCTGCGCCTGAGGCAGTGGGAGCCGCCGGAGCGGGAATGGCAGGATCACCGCTACCTGCTCGCGATCGGCGCCGTCCTCTTCGACCGTGAGGATTTTGCCAGCGCTGCCGGCGATCAATGGGCCGAGGCGCTGTGGCTGCTTGGTGAGCGGACGGTCACCGCGCGGGAGCAATTGCCCGATCATGCTGCTCTCTCAGCGACACCGAGCTCACGCGCCTTCCCGGATGCGGGCCTCTATATCATGCGGGATGAAGATCTGTACGTCGCCGTGGACGCCGGAAAAAATGGGCAGGGCGGCTACGGCGGTCATGCCCACAACGATGTCTTCAGCTTTGAGCTACAGGCTGCAGGGCAGGATTGGATTGTCGACCCCGGCACCTACACCTATACAGCGGATTATGAACTGCGCAACCTGTTCCGCTCAACGGCCTACCACAACACCTTGCGCGTAGACGGCCAGGAGCAGAACCGCTTCGATCCGAAGAATCTCTGGTCGATGGAGGAGGACGCCCGGCCGCGCCTCATCCGCTGGGATTGCAGCCTGGCCAGGGATGTGCTCGAAGCCGAGCATTATGGCTATCAGCGGCTGGACGCCCCGGTTCTTCATCGGCGAAAGTTCGTCCTGGAAAAAGGCAATCGTTCGCTGGCGATCGAGGACCACCTGCGCTGCGAAGGGACGCATCAGTATGAGCTTAACTTTCACTGCGCACAGGGCGTCACCGCACGGTCCGAAGGCGTCAGTTACATCCGACTGGAGTCCCCCGGCGGAAGCCATGCTGTGTTGAACGTGTCCTTTCTTGAGGGGCTTGGTGGAGCGCCTTCCCTCTCGATTGAGGAGGGCTGGCTCGCTCCAGGTTATGGGGAACGCGTTCCTGCCACAATACTATCGCTCGCGTGGACGGGCAGCGGGGATGTGCATGTGCGCACACAGATGGAGTTTAAGGATGATTAATCGTCTCGGGGGGGATGTCGTGCGCCGGGTGCTGATGATTGCGTATCATTTCCCTCCGGTTGGAGGACCGGGTGTCCAGCGCATCGCCAAGATGGCCAAATATCTTCCGGAGCATGGCTGGCAGCCCTATGTGCTCACAAAAGCGGCGGAGGATGAGGTTGATTACCCGCAGGATCTGAGTTTGCGTGAAGGAATTCATCCTGATGCTGTTGTTACACACCTTCACCTTACGCCTCTTGAGAAACGTCTCTTCAGGTTGGGATGCGAGGCCTGGAAACAAAGGGTCGGCCGCGCGCTGATGCGATTATCTCTGTTCTCAGATTCACATCGGCCGCTTCATCAGTCTGCTGTCAAGGAAGGTCAAAGGCTGATCCATGACCATGACCTGGAGGCAATTATTAGCACCGATCCCATCTCTGCACATCTTGTGGGATACCGTCTGCACGAATTGACAGGTCTTCCATGGATCATGGATGTGCGTGATTTATGGACAGAGGCATTTACCTACCGTCCGGCGTCCTACCTTCATGGGCTATTCGATGCTGCAGTTGAGAGGCGGATGATGCATGCGGCGGACGCAATTGTGTGCGTGACGGACGGTTTTCAGCGGAAGCTACGAACAAAATACGCCGGAATCGATCCGGATCGATTTGTTGTGATTCGTAATGGATATGATGAGGATGATTTCAAGCATCGCATGTTGGACCGATCTGACAAGTTCACATTATCGTATGTGGGATCCCTGTATGATTTTTACGTTCATCCCCGGCCTGAGGGGTGGAGGCGATTTTTTGAACCTGCATTGAAAGGATCAGGCGCTTCGGTGTGTGTGCGATCTCCCCGCCCATTGCTTGAAGCTGTTCAGCAATTCCTTCAGGAGCATCCGAATGTTCGGTCACGTCTTTGCATACAGTTTATTGGTGCCGCTTCAGAGAAAGATCAATCCATCGTATCGGACCTTGACTTGCACGAAGTTGTCACGTGGACAGGATACGTTCCTCATTCAGAGGCGGTTGAAAAAATGATCCATGCAGATGTCCTCTTTCTCATGCAGGCGGGTGCGGGGAGTGAGGTGGTTGTTCCTGGAAAACTGTATGAATACCTACGCTCTGGGACGGCCATCCTTGGGCTCCTTTCGGAAGGTGAAGCGCCTTGGTTAATTCGTGAAACGAATACGGGCGTCGTACTCAATCCTTTCGATGTTGATGGGATCGCCGCTCAGATCCAGACTTGGTATAAATGTTGGATCGCCGGTGAGCCGCTTTCAACTCCAGATTGGGATCAAATTAAAAAGTATCGAAGGGATAGGCAAGCATCCGAGTTGTCCGAGATCTTCGAGGAGGTATTAAAATACGAAAAGGGAGATTAGATTGTCGCGGTACTGGACGGTAGAATGCTAAGACAAACCTCGCTAGATGGCTCAGTCCTGGCAATATTATCCTTCTCCGTTTTGTATTAGTACTTAGAAGGACATTTTTGCTTTATTCTTCGATCTCACCATCCTTTAATATGTATTGGTCACCTGCTGATCTATTAGGGTATGAGGATGACATCGAGCGACGGCGACGGCTTGCAGATTGAGGTAGTCTTAAGTAACAATCGAGGTATATAAATCCGCTCATAGATCTCGAACGAACTCTATCAGGGGCAGTCTTAAACGCAACATATAGTTAAGGATCAAATAAGTTCGAAATTCCGATAAAACTATCGAGTTAAGGAAGCGGGATCGCAAGAAGCGAGTAGCCGCGGTAGATGAGAGGCTTTGAATGGCGGCACATTACGGAAAAGAGTATTTTACTTGGCAGGCACCCATGGGTGAATTCGGCGGTTGGGCAAACGCCCCCATTTTTTCCGAATACATTTCGAACGACGACATTGTATTAGATTTCGGATGCGGAGGCGGATACTTACTGAACAATCTGACCTGTCGCCATAGGATAGGAGTTGACATCAATCCTGAGGCCCTTAAGGTGGCTGCTGGGAAGGGGATTGACACATATCAGGATGTTCGTTCTGTGCCATCGGAATCCATTGACGTCATAATTACAAACCATGCATTAGAACACACCCTGAATCCTTTCCGAGAAATATCGGAATTATTCCGTGCACTGAAGCCCCATGGACGAATTGTGTGTGTCGTACCCTGCGAGACCATTCATACGGCATATAGGCCTGATGATCCCAATCATCATCTCTTCAGTTGGGGGCCGCTGACCTTGGGGAATCTCTTCACAGAGGCGGGTTTTACTGTACTTGAATCCAAGCCCCATTTTCATCAATGGCCGCCGTTTTACCGGTGGTTTGTACGACTTGGGGGAAGGACATTCTTTGATTTTGCCAGTAGGGTGTATTCACGGATCGATCGAAGAAATTATCAAATTCGCCTCGTGGGAGAGAAGCCAGCCAGCTCAGTTGAATGGCGGACACATTCATGAGTACTGCTTTAGCGATCGAAGAGTATCAATGAGGTAGAAAACATCGTTCGAGCCCTGGGCAATCGCAAAGGTCCTCAAGCGGAGGAAACCACCTTGCCCACTAACGCACAAATATTTACTGGTGACTGGAAATATAACTTGCATCTATAAGGCCCTGGCGCATGAAAACCGTAGCCGTGCTTACAAATGAATTGCCACCCTACCGCAGGGGAGTGATGGAACAATTAGCAGCAGATGGAACCTTCGAGCTGACGGTGTTCCTGAGCACACTGGCAGAACCAGACCGCACCTGGTCTTCACCAGAAAGCCACCACGGATATGCAGTCCGTGAGGTGACGAACATCATGATTACTGTGAGGCAAATTCGTGCGGACCTGAAAACTCAGCAGACAAGATGGGTCCACTTCCCGATCGGGGTCATCCCCGCGTTGATCAGATACCAGCCCGACGTGATAATATCCGGCGAATTTGGTTTAAGGACGATTTTTGCTTGGCTGTACTGCAAATTCTGGAATAAGACTTTGATCATCTGGAGTGAAGATACGATCCATCATGCTGCAGGCGCATCAAGGATGCAAAACCGGCTGCGTCATTTCCTTGCCCGCCGTAGTGATGGGTTTCTTGCGTGGGGCAAGGCTGCTGAGCGCTATCTCTTGTCCTTGGGTGTTCCACAAGAAAGAATCTGGTACTGTGCGCAGTCGGTGGATAATGTCTATTGGCGTTCACAAGCGGAAAGTGTTGACCGTGGTGGATTGAAAACACAGCTAGGGCTCAAGGGAAACGTGGTTTTATTTGTGGGTCGTCTGATCCATCGAAAAGGAGTGGAAATTCTCCTTCGTAGCTGGTCTAAACTTCCGGAGGAAATTCAGTCCCGGAATTCACTCTTGATTGTCGGCGGTGGCGAGCAGGAAGAGGCGCTGCGTGTGATGTCGAAAGAGCTGGGGTGTATGAACACCTTTTTTGCTGGCCCAAAGAAACCGGCGGATTTAGGGGCATACTACGGCATCGCTGATCTATTTGTGCTGCCGTCCTTGCTGGAGGTTTGGGGATTGGTGGTCAACGAGGCTATGGCTGCGGGGTTGCCGGTGTTGTGTTCAAAAACTGCCGGATGTGCGGAAGAACTCATTGTTGAAGATATCACCGGACATACGTTCGATCCTTCAGACGTGGAGGAACTTTCGAGACTGATTAACCATTGGCTGATGAATGGTCCCGAAACGCCGGATCGAACCATTCAGGAGCATATTGAGCGATGGAATTTCAGTGAGTCGGCAAAGGGGATTTCAGCTGCGATTCAGGATTGTATGGACTGTATATAGCCATGATGAGAATTGCATTGGCACATAATTACTATCAACAACCTGGAGGTGAAGACCAGGTCTTTGCTGCAGAGGGTGATCTGCTTCTCAGGCATGGCCATCAGGTCTTCTTTTATAAGGAGCACAATCGAAGAATCGATGGTATGAATCCTCTTGCTGTTGCTGCACAGACCATCTGGTCCCATTCCACTAAAGATGCCTTTCGATCATTTCTGCGTGAGAACACCCCGGACGTCGTTCACTTTCACAATACATTTCCCTTGATGTCACCCGCGGTCTATGCCGCATGCCGTGAGGAGGGCGTTGCCGTCGTCCAAACGCTGCATAATTATCGCCTCATCTGCCCTGCAGCGACTCTCTTCCGGGATGGCCATGCCTGTGAAGATTGTGTGGGGCGGTCATTGCCGTGGCCGGGAATCCGGCATGCTTGCTATCGACATTCGCGGGTGCAGACCAGCGTTGTCGCTGCGATGCTCGCGATTCATAACGCGGCAGGGACGTGGAGGAAGTCCATCGATCGCTACATTTGTCTGACAAAATTTGCCCGGCAAACATTTGTTCGTGGAGGGTTGCCAGAGAAAAAGCTGATGATCAAGCCCAATTTTATAAACGCTAAAGACCTAACTAGAGATGATGAAGGGGAATATGCCCTCTATGTAGGGCGGCTAAGCCATGAGAAGGGAGTTCGAACCCTTTTAAACGCGTGGGAAAAGCTTCCCAGTATTCCATTATACATCATAGGAGATGGCCCTTTACATTCGGAAGTGGAGAGTAAGGCTGCGACCCTCTCATCCGTGAAATTTTTAGGACGCCAAAACCATGATCGTGTGCTTGCGTCGATGAAATCGGCCCGGTTCTTAATCTTTCCATCGATCTGTTATGAAGGATTTCCGATGACAATCGTCGAGGCATTCGCAAATGGTTTGCCCGTAATCGCATCCAAAATTGGTGGCATGGGTGAGATTATTACGGCTGGCAAAACGGGCCTGCATTTCTCACCGGGCGATGTAGGAAACCTGGCGGAAACGGTTGCAAGAGCCTGGGTATCTCCTGCAGATGCTATCCGCATGGGAAAGGATGCACGAGCGGAGTTTGAATCTAAGTACAGCCCAGATAAGAATTATGAGATGCTCCTGGCCATCTACAAACAGGCGATGAGCGACGCAACGAGTAGTCGTTAAACGATTGCAGTGTCTGAAATAGCAGCTACATTCGGGGCTTCGTGCTGAATGGCCTCACAACTTGTGTCATTCTTCGTTGATGATTGGGGGGATAATGAAGCTCCGTCGATGAAAATGACATATGATGCTTAAATACGTGATGAGGTTCGGGCATTCCATTTGGAAAGTAAACCTGATCAACCTCCAATTCTGGGAGCAGGGGCTGGAGATTAATTGTTAGATCTTATGTCGAAGGCTGGCAACACGTTAAGGCAACCAAAGGATGCCCCACGCATCAACATTCTCGGCGTGGGCGTCAGCGCGATTAACATGGCGCAAGCCCTGGCGGCGATCGATAGCTGGATTGAACGCGGCGAAAGCCGCTACGTCACGGTCACACCGGTGCATGGGATCATGGACTGTCAGGATGATCCGACACTGAAAGCCATCTTCAATGGCAGTGGCATGAC
>Ga0272443_10003842_pt1 | contig 17179 bp, 16 predicted proteins | sample SSMAcet12_FD_193581 | JGI IMG/M metagenome (GOLD analysis project Ga0272443, IMG submission 193581) | Marine sediment archaeal communities from Little Sippewissett salt marsh, Falmouth, MA, United States - SSM-Acet-12 | ecosystem: Environmental > Aquatic > Marine > Wetlands > Sediment ... | reverse complement strand
TGCCCATGGGACAACGGTAACAATAAGGCGCCGGGGCTCTGTACGCCTCGAGGAACAAAGGTTCAAAAGCTTTATTAAAAAGATCCACACCGCTCACGCTCATAGCGCCGATCGTATCGCCGTGGTACCCCCTGTCCAATGACACGAATTTCCTTCGCCCGGATATCCCTTTGTTCATCCAGGACTGGTATGACATCTTCAGCGCTACCTCGACAGCGGTGGAGCCATTGTCCGAAAAAAATACTCGCGTCAGCCCCTCAGGGCTCACTTCCACAAGTTTCTCCGCCAACCGGACCGCCGGCAGATGGGTAAAGCCCGCGAACAGTACATGCTCCAAGGAATCTATCTGTTCTTTTACCGCTTTCCTGATCTCAGGATGCCCATGCCCGTGAACATTGCACCACCAGCTTGAGATGGTATCATAATAAAAATTCCCGTCATAGTCATACAGTTTTGCGCCCCTGGCGGATGACACGGCGATCGGAGGCATATCTTCACAATCCCGCATCTGCGTATAGGGATGCCAGTTGAATTGCAGGTCTTTTTTTACTATTTCAGATCTATCCATGGTCCGCCATCAGCTTTTTCAGCATCCTCTCCCCGGCCGGAACGATATTGCCATAGGCCCTGTCCGGGTCTTCCGCGTAAAATATCTCACCCAGCGTATCTACACCCGTAAAATTTTTTATTATCACGGGGTTGTCTTCAAGCACTTCACCGGGGCATTCCCCCGACAGCCTGTTATATATTACGCCGAGCACATATGCCCCCCTGTTTTTTAACGCTTCGATCGTAAGGACCGTATGGTTTATCGTTCCTACCCGGTTGACTGATACCACTATTACCGGCATTTTCATGTCTACACAAAGATCTATCATCATGGTCTTTTCATCCAGAGGCACATCCACTCCACCGGCTCCCTCCACGATCACAAGATCGAACGCGGCGGATAACCTCCGCGTGGCTTCTTTGAGCCGGCCTGTATTTATCTTATCGCCGTCAAGCCGCGCGGCCAGATGGGGTGAAGCCGGCAGATTGAACCTGTAGGGAGCCATATACCCGGTATACGCTTCATACTCCGCTTTCGATCTGCCCATCAAAGATAAATGCGCTCCGATATCATCGCAATGGGCGCAGCCTGTCTGGACCCATTTCTGTGTTACGGCCCTGATCCCTAGAGTGTGAAAATACCTGGCCATAAGCCCGCATATCATGGTCTTTCCCACACCCGTATCCGTACCGGTAATAAAGACCGCCTTTGATGATAACTTGTTCATCTTTTCAGTGCCTTGCAAAATATCACGTTATGTGAAGAGATTATCCTGCCGAATCTACTGTAATATGTTTTTTCAAGGTCCGTGAGCATATTTTTCCCCAGGAACACCCCGCCGAGACCTTCTCCCCTGGTCCCGCTTAATTTAATATCCCTTAAAAGCCCGAGCAGAGAATCGAAACTCACGCGATAATCCCTTTCATCGAAATAAACTATATCAAAATGGGCAGAAACAGATTTATATATTTTTTCGCGTGAAACAAAACCGGATGAACTCAGCCATTTCTTCCTTTCTCCGAGGACCAGGCCGAAAACCTCCTGCAATTCCCGGAATGTCCCGGGGCCGTATATGGAAAAACACAATGTGCCGTTCTTTTCCATCTTCCCGTGAAAGTCAGCCAGGCTGCCCCTGATATCTTCAAACCATTGAAAAACCGCGTTCGAGGTTATAAGGTCATACCCGGACCCCACGGGCGCGGATTCCGCGTCCCCCTCCACAAACCTGACCCGTTCCATCCCCGGCCTTGCGGACACTTTCTCAAGCATCGAACGGGAAATATCGACCGCCGATATTTCCGCCTCCGGGAACATCCCGGCAAGCAGCCCGGTATATGCTCCGGTCCCGCATCCTATCTCCAGTATACTCCTGTACCGGCCGTCCTCGAGAATACGCGCAAGGCCCGCGGCACATTTGTTCTGCACTGCGGAATGACCGTCATAACAGGATGAGTTTCTTGAAAAGTTCCTTTCTATTATCCGTTTGTCGACCATTCGTCCACCATAGCCTTAAAACCGGGGGCCATAAAAGCCAGGTGCCCGGCACCGGAGATGCTTTTAAAGCAGGCGCGGGGTATACAATGCCTCAACTCATCATGGTCCTCCGCGCTTACCAGAGCGTCATTTTCTCCCCGGACAAAAAGCATGTCGCGCGCCCGGGCTTTTACCCTGTCACAGGGGAACTCGTTTGACGCCATATAACCCAGCTGTCCCGCGAGACTTTTAAGGCTCATGCTCCATAAGTATCTTTCCCTGCGATGCAGGTTAAACCAGCGTTTGACCTTGTCGTCATGCCCCCTGAGACACTTTGCGTAAAAATGCCTCAGATATGCCCTCTTATTCTTCAGCAGATAATCGCTCATCATGTCTATCTTCTTCCCCGCATATGATCTTCTGACTCCTACGAACACGGCTTTTTTCACTTTCTGCGGATTTTTCGCCATATAGTTCGCGGCGAGCAGCCCCCCAAAAGACCAGCCTATCATAAAGGCTCCGCTCCAACGCAGATTTCTGTCAAGCACCTCTTCAAAATCATCCACATCTATACTGGACGGGACCAGGTAATTGAAATCCAGGTCGGTCTTCCCGAAAATAGTGTGATCAGTCGCCCACCCGGGTATTAAAACCGCCAGTTTTAGTTTCCCCCTGTCTATATATTTAAATTTCGTTTTGCTGGCATTAAAAAACATCTGATTTCTCCATGGTCAACATGCGTCCCGGCCCATCTCCTCCCTTACTTCACACATATCCTCGACAAGCCGGCTCAATAGTTCCCGGCTATGGTTATAAGTAACGGAGAACCTCAAACGTGACGATCCGGGAGGTACTGTAGGCGGCCTTACCGCCATGACCCAATATCCGCGATCCCGGAGCTTATCGGAAAACAGCGCCGCCTTCCGGGAGTCTCCCAGGATAACAGGTACTATTTGTGACTCACCCCCCACATGGAACCCTGCCTGTCTCAATTCATCCCTCAGGTATTCCGCGTTCCGGAGAAGCGTTTTCCTTCTCTCCGGCTCATGGCGCACAATGTCGATCGCGGCCATGTCCGCTTCCACGACCGGCACGGGAAGTGAGGTGGAATAAATAAAACTGCGGCAATCATTGATCAAATATTCTTTCAGATCTCCGGACACGGCCGCGTAGGCGCCGAAACTTCCGAGCGCTTTACTGAAAGTGCCCATTATTATATCACAATCGGCGAAAACACCTTTCTGCTCCGTCAGACCGCTTCCATTCTCCCCGAAAATACCGGTCGCATGCGCCTCATCGACCATGACCATACAATCATATTTTTTGGCTGCGATGACCAGTTCTTCAAGCGGCGCAAGGTCCCCGTCCATACTGTACACGGTTTCCGCTACTATCAACGCGGTGTTGTATTTTTTCCTGTTCCTGGATAATATCTCATCAAGGTGCCGCGCATCATTGTGCCTGAACCGTAAAAGATCGGCGCCCGATAACCTTATCCCGTCTATAATACTGGCATGGTTAAGTTTGTCGGAAAAGACCGCGTCCCTCCTGCCTGAAACAGCGCTTATAAGCCCGATATTTGCCTGATAGCCAGAGTTAAAAAGCAGCGCTGCTTCCTTGTTCTTGAAAGCGGCGGTTTTTTTCTCCAATAGCTGATGCCGCGGCGTAGTCCCGGTCAAAAGGCGCGATGAAGCCGTGCCGGAAACCGGGTAAGAACATCCGCGGTACGCATCCAGTATCCCGGGATGCGCGGATAGCCCCAGGTAATCATTTGATGAAAAATTCGCGTATTCACCGGACCCGTACCGCAAGCGCGATCTTTCGTCCAGGTCCACCGCACACAGACACCTTAAAAGACCTTTTTGTTCCCGATCATAAAGAAAAGACCTTATCCTGTCTCCCATAACCTTTTTACTTCCTCTATCAGTTCAATGTCCTCTTCCACCGGCCGGCCTGCTACCGTAAGATAGCCGCCTATCATCATACCGTTGGCCCCGGCCATATAGATCAGCATGTTATAGTCTTTTAACGCGGATTCCCGGCCCGCGGCTACTTTTATAGTCTTATCCACAAGGATTATCCTGAACAACGCTATGGTCCTGATCGCGTCCATAGGGGGAATACTTTTTATATTTTCCAGCGGCGTTCCCTTTACAGGCACAAGAACGTTTATGGGAACGGATTCCACGTCAAGCTCCTTAAGCAGCAGAGCCATCTCTATCCTGTCTTCCCATGTCTCCCCCATACCTATAATGCCCCCCGAACACACTTCCAGACCGGCATTTTTAGCCGCTTTTATGGTATTCAACCTTTCTGAAAAAGGATGGCTGGAAACTATATACGGGTAAAACCGCTCGGAAGTCTCTATATTGTGATGATATCTTGTAAGACCGGCCGATCTTAGCATACTGAACGCGCGGTCATCCAGAGCACCCAATGACGCGCACAGTTCTATACCGGCCGTTTTTTTTATCTCCGCCACAGCCCCGGCTATTGATCCTATTTCATCGGCTGTAAGCCGGTTGCCGCTCGTTACAATACCGAAACGCCTGGCACCGTTCCGGTACGCCCGCATAGCGCTGTCGATTATGGCGTCTTTTCCCTTCAGGGGATATTCCACTACACCCGTTGGATGATGCGCGGACTGTGCGCAGAATTTACAATTCTCCGGACACGCGCCTGACTTGGCGTTCACTATCCCGCATAATTCTATTTCTTTACCTGTCCCTTTTTCGCGGACATTATTTGCCCTTTCCAGCAGCCTGCCCATCGGTAGGCGCAGCATATCCATATAACGTTCTTTATCCATAATGTAAACAATTTTATATATACAGGTTTACAATTGCAAGGGGAAAATGATCAGGATGCTGAAAGTCAGGATATGGGGCTTGGATATGTAGAAAACAGGAGATCAGGCGCGCCTCTACGCAAAGTCCTCCGAAGCCGGATAAAATATAACAGGTTGGCAAGGGGGATGTCCGCGCATATTTTTCGATCAATTCCCTGTGGCTCTACTCGCGCACCTTAATCTTTCTTGAATATAGCTCCTGTAGAGGCGGATGTTACCTGTTTCGCGTACCTGTACAGGTACCCTTCCTTAACTTTTATATCGGGATGCCGCCACTCCCGCATGCGCTTATCTATTTCTTCTGTACCGATCATGAGTTCCAGTTGTTTGCCCGGTATGTCGATCCTTATCCTGTCACCTTCTTTCACGATCGCTATATTCCCGCCTTCCTGTGCCTCGGGCGAGACATGACCTATAGCGGCTCCCCGGGTACCGCCGGAAAACCTGCCGTCTGTTATCAGCGCCACATCCTTGTCCAGGCCCACTCCGGCGATCGCCGAGGTGGGGCCCAGCATCTCTCTCATGCCCGGGCCTCCTCTTGGCCCTTCATAACGTAATACGATCACGTCCCCTTTTCTTATTTTTCCTCCGAGGATGGCTTTCATCGCGTCTTCTTCCGCGTCGAATACCCGCGCCGGCCCCTCGTGTACAAGCATACTTTCATCGACCGCCGATTTTTTGACCACGGCGCCATCCGGCGCAAGCGACCCGAAAAGTATACTGAGCCCGCCGTCTTTTGAATACGGGTCATCTATGGGCCTGATGACTTCGATATCCATACTACCGGCGTTTTTGATGTTTTCTTTCACCGTCCTGCCGGTGACCGTCAGCATGCCAGTATCAATAAGTCTCTTTTTGTTAAGTTCCGACATCACAGCGGGTATACCCCCGGCCCTGTCCAGGTCTTCCATATGTTGTGTGCCGGCGGGTGATATGCGGCACAAGTTCGGGGTGCGTTCGCTTATCTCGTTAAAAAGGTCAAGTTTAAGGTCTATCCCCGCTTCGTTGGCTATAGCCGGCAGGTGCAGCACGGTGTTCGTGGAACTACCCAGCGCCATCTCCACCGTTATGGCATTTATAAACGCTTTACTGTTCGCTATATCCCTGGGCTTTATCTGTTTGGCGACCAGTTCCATTATCTTCATACCGGCGGTCTTGGCCAGACGGACCCTTTTAGCGTTGACTGCCGGGATAGTACCGTTACCGGGAAGGCTCAACCCCAAAGCCTCACTCAGGCAATTCATGGAATTAGCGGTAAACATCCCTGAACACGAACCTGACCCCGGGCACGCGCTATCTTCCAGTTCTTTCATCTCCGCTTCAGTGATCTTGTTAAGATTGCGGGCGCCCACTCCTTCAAACACGCTTATCAGGTCCACCGCTTTTTTATTGATACATCCGGCCATCATGGGGCCGCCGCTTACCATGAGAGCGGGTATGTTCAGCCTCAGCATCGCCATCATCATCCCGGGCACTATCTTGTCGCAGTTACAGATCGCCACAAGCCCGTCAAAAGGATACGCGGTACCCATTATTTCCACGGAATCGGCTATAAGTTCACGCGAGATCAGAGAATATTTCATGCCTTTATGCCCCATGGCTATACCGTCACACACACCGATAGTATTGAACTCCATCGGTGTGCCGCCCGCGATCCTTATCCCGGCTTTTACCGCTTCGACAATAGTCTTCAGGTGATTATGGCCCGGGATCACCTCATTATATGAATTCGCTATACCGATTATCGGCCTGCTTATCTCTTCATCCGTATAAGACAACGCTTTGAGAAGAGACCTGTGCGGCGCCCTTTCCAACCCTTTCTTCATCTGATCCGAACGCATGTTTTTCCTCCCGTTTTTTGTCTAAGCAAAACAAACCTTTCGTTAATTGGGCTTGTTGTGTTCATTGGGTTTATCGGGTTGGCTGCGGTCAAAGCTCAACAAACCCCATAAACCCAACAAACCCCATAAACCCAATAAACCCTAGTAAGGTATAAGACTTGTCTTTTCGTCCAGCTTTTTTATAAAAGCCGCTATAAGCCTGGCGGCGTTTTCCAGGTCAGTTATATCGACCATCTCCACCGGGGTATGCATATACCTGTTGGGTATACTGACCAGCCCTGTAGCCACGCCGGCTTTCGTAAGCTGTATGACATTAGCATCCGTGCCTGTAGCGCGTGATATCCCCTCGACCTGATAAGGTATTTTTTCCTTTTTCGCGGTCTTCACAAGAAGGTCAAATATCACCGGGTTTATGTTGGGGCCCCTGGCGATAACCGGCCCTCCTCCTAACCTGGTGTCACCGGTGCGCCTTTTATCGGCATCGGGCGCATCCGCCGCGAAAGCCACGTCGACGGCTAACCCTATGTCCGGAGATATACCATATGCGCTTGTCCTGGCGCCCCGCAAACCGATCTCTTCCTGCACCGTAGCTACACCGAATACCGACGCTTTCATTTTTTCTTTCCGCAGGAGCCGCAAACATTCGCTTATCACAAAAGCTCCCGCCCTGTCATCAAACCCTCTGCCGATATACCGCGTGCCCCTTAGCCTCTCGAATCCTACCGCGGGAACAGCCGGATCACCTATGCTCACAGCCGATAAAGCTTCTTTACGGTCCTTTGCCCCGATATCGATCCACAGGTTCTCTATTTTAGATATTTTTTTTCTTTCTTCAGGCTCCTGGCAATGAATGGGCTTCCTCCCCACTATCCCGAGGATATCTCCCCCGGCACCCTTTATCCATACCCGTTGGCCCGGCACAAGGTGAAGGTCTATCCCGCCTATGGTGGTGAAATATATATATCCTTCCTTGTCGACGTATTTGACCATATAACCTATCTCGTCAATGTGTCCCGCCAACATGACACGGGGATTCCCTTCGCTGTTCAATTCCGCTATGGTATTACCGTGTATATCCGTATGCACGGCATCCGAATGGCCTGCCGTGTAGTGCTTCCAGACCCTTACCGCGTCCCCTTCGAACCCCGAGGGTGAATGGCTGTTGATAAGTCTTTCCAGAAATTCAAGTGATCCTCGCCTCATGCATCATCTCCTTTTTTATCCCGACCGAAGTCAGGCACATCATTACGCGGGGTACGCCGTACCCTTAAGTTCTTCCACGTATTTTCTGGCCGCATCAGCCGCTATCGCGCCATCACCGCAAGCGGTAACTACCTGGTACAGGGGTTTATCGCAGCAATCCCCGCACGCGAATATCGCTTTTTCGTCCGTACGCATCGATTTATCGACATTAATATATCCGGCATCGCCCAGGTCCAGTACACCTTTCAGGAACTCCGTATTGGGTTTCCACCCGGTAAATATAAAAACTCCGTCACATGGAAGTTCCGTATTAACGCCGGTCTTAACGTTCTTTAAAAGGACTCCCTGCACTTTACCCTCTCCCCGGATCTCTTCTACCACGGAATCCCATATAAAGTTTATTTTGTCATTGGACATTGCCCTTTCCTGAAGTATCCTGGCGGCCCTGAGACGGTCCCTGCGATGTATTATATTGACCTTGCTGGCGAACCTTGTAAGATACACCGCTTCTTCGATCGCCGTATCACCGCCGCCGACCACCGTTATCTCTTTTTCTTTAAAAAACGCGCCGTCACACGTCGCGCAATAAGAGACACCCTTGCCGCGCAGATCTTCCTCTCCCGGGACGCCAAGGTTCCTTGCCCTGGCCCCGGACGCTATTATGACCGACAGGGCTTCTACTTCCCCGGACTCGTAAAATATCTTCCAGATCGCCCCGCCGTTCTGCGGCGACTTAACTATCTTTTCCACCGTCCCCATCCTGGCCTCCATCCCGAAAGAGACCGCCTGTTTTTTCATGTCATCGACAAGTTTATAGCCGTTTATACTGTCGATACCCGGGTAGTTCTCAATGATATCGGTCATAGTAAGCTGGCCCATCACGGAAACGCTTTCTACCATCACCGTTTTCATGCGTGCCCGTGACGCGTAAATGCCCGCGGTCAATCCCGCCGGTCCACCGCCTATTATGGCTATATCATATACGTCATTGCTCTGTTGCGCACCTTGCATCAAAGACTCCTTTCTCATTTACGCGACCCCGGGTTCCGGGTCCTGCTTATATTCCCGCGGGCCGAATATTCCGGTCCCTATCCGTACCAGATTCGCGCCTTCTTCTATGGCTACTTTGTAAGAATCGGACATACCCATGGATAGATATTTCATCTCCACACCCTCGATATCACGGGATGCAAGTTCATCATAAACATTTTTCGTTATTTTAAAATAAGCCCTTGCTTCTTCCGGGTCCCCGGATAACGGCCCCATTGTCATTATACCTGAAACCCTGATGTTCTTGAACCCCGATATCTTTTCTACAAGCGCGGGGACATCCGCAGGAAAAACCCCGAATTTCTGCGGCTCTTCGCCGCTGTTGACCTCTACCAGTATATCTATCACCTTGCCGGCGGCTCCGGAATGCCTGTCGATCACTTCCGCGATGGGAAACGAATCCACTGTTTCTATCATATCGAATATACGCACGGCCTTTTTGACTTTGTTTTTCTGCAGATGCCCTATAAAATGCCACTTGGCCCTGGCACCGATAACGTTGTACGCCGCCTCGGCTTCCTGGACATAATTTTCCCCGATAACGGATAACCCGGCATCGATGGATTCCAGCACCTCTTCCGGGCTCCTGGTTTTCGCGGCGGCGACTACAGTCACATCATGAGGTATACCCGCCAACAGTCTTTTCACATTATCACTTATCGAAAGATCCATTCCCATGTCACCGGTCATAACACATCAAGCCGCTGCGGCCTCCGGTTCTTATGATTGTCTTTGGGGGGGCGCGCCTTCTTCATGCTTTCCAGCTGCCCTCTATCCTTCAGCCTTTCATATATCTCTATCCATATGCACTCAAGATCTTTATCTATCTCGCATTTGCCGTTTTTGGCCCCGCCGCAGGGGCCGTTCATCAGCCCCTTCGGGCACCTTGTCACGGGACACAACCCGCCGGTCTCCGATAACATGCATTCACCGCAAAGTGAGCATTTCTGTTCAAATACCGCCTCTTTTAAAGTCATCCTGGATATTTCCCCCTGGAATAAAGTATCGTTGACGGGATATATCCTCTTTTGCCTGATAACCTCACCGATAGCCTGGGTCCCGCCTCCACATGCCAGTGATAATATAACGTCGGACCTTTTTATTGCGTCCGAATGGCCGCGAAAACATCGCTTGACCTCAAGAATATTGCATGCCGGGTCCAGGACTACACTGCCGGTAACCTTTTTGCCGTTATGCTCCAGGGAAACCGCAAGCTCTTTCAGCTCTTTCTCCCCTCCTGTCCTGCACGTAGTAGCACACAGGGAACAACCTATCAAAAATACTCTTTTGTCCCCCTCGATATACCGCAGCACATCTTCCATGGGTTTTTGCCGTGTTATGATCATCCCTTTACACCCCGTTTCGGGTTCATCCGCGGCCCTGTCTGGCCAGCATGATCAATTCGTCCAGCTGGCCCGATATTTTTCTCAGCAGCTCGGTCTGTTCTTTCCGTGTCTTTTCCTGTTTTTCCTGAAGCTGCCTCGCCTGGTCGGCTACCCTTGTCATGTCTCCCAACTTACTCAGATCGAACATCCGGCCCTCCTTCTGCGCCCCCGGGTCCGGGACATCCCGCGGTCAGGATCGCATATCCGCAAGCGTCACCCCGGGTCCGGGCTTATTATTATAATATATGTAATGTGGATTAAGGGAGTATTATAATGCCAATCGGTTAAATAGGCAAGTCGTCATTATTATTAATATTATGGCAGCCGGCGTTGTTTCCTGAGCATCTGCAGCTGTCTGCGGGCTTTTTCCCGCAGTACGGTATTTTTCGACATCATAGCTTTTTTGAAGGAATCCGCGGATTCCTGATACCTCCCCAGCCTCGCGTATGTGATCCCCAGGTCAAAATACGCCCCGTAAACATCGGGAGAAGGATAAGTCCTGTTGACTTCGACAGCCTTACGGGAATACTCTGCCGACTTTTCATAATCTCCCCTTTGCCCGTACAACGCCCCCAAAAGCCTGTAAAATTTGACATTGGGCCTCCATTTGACACTGGACAGACAAAATAATATCGGGTCACTGTAATCTTTATTCCGTTTTACAGTCGCGGCCCCGTATACCAGCGCCATGGACAAAACGATCATAGCGACGATGCTCTTTCTTATGATGTCTTTTTTCAGCAACTGCCCGGAAACCCACCGGATAAATACCCCTGCCGTGATGTAAATACCTATAGAAGAAAAATATAACCAGTTATCCGCGTGAAAAACCTGAAGCGGATAGATGTTCAATAATGGCAGCATGGACCCGAAAAACCATGATAATCCGAAAAATAATCCGCCTCCGGCATCGTTCCTTTCTCTAGTCCAGGCACGGTAAGCCTTCCCCAGGATAAAGGCCGTCAAAATAACTCCCGTGACGGTTAATACCGCGTAAGTGCTGCCGAATAACGAATATTCTACTGAAGTAGTACGTCCGAAATGAAGGTCGTATGGTATAAATATTATCCTGATATCCAGGAAGACAGTTTTGATAGCGGTAAATATCCTGGGAAAAGCCCCCAGGCTTGCCAACTCCAGTTCACGGGACGAGATCCCGGAAAAAGCGGCCGTTCGCAATGTCAGATAAAGAAGCGCTGCCGCTGCATACGGTACATAAATGCCGGGGCCGGCTGTTTTTTTCCGGCAAAAAACAAGGCAATAAACAGATATCATGAGGGGCAGCGCCGCTATGGCATATTCTTTTGAAAGCATTGCCAGGAAATAAGCGCAAGCCGAGACAATAAATGCCGCGTTCTTCCTGCGCGAACCCCCGGCTGCCCCCGGGCAGCCGCTGATAAAAAATAAAAGCGATACCAGCATGAACAAGCACACCATTATATCCGCTCTTCCTGATATATATGCCACACAAGCGGTATTTACGGGGTTTACCCCGAACATCAATGCCGCGAAACAGGAAATAAACCTGTCATTCAACAGCTTCTGCACCAGAAGGAACACAAGAAACACATTACAGAGGTGCAGCAACACATTAGTCAGATGATAACCGGACGGGGCGGTTCCCCATAACGAATAGTCGATGGAATACGTCAAGGTCTGCAGGGGCCTGTACGAATTACTGACAGGGCTCTCCCCGGAAGAATGCGAGAATATATCCGTTTTAAAGAACACCGGCAGATTAAGGATGGACCTTATCAAGGGATTATTTTTGACAAGGATATCGTCATCGAACAGAAATGGGTTGTCTATTGAATTAAAGTAGACCGCGAACACAGACAGCAGTATCGATATCACTAAAACCACGGTTTTAGCGCGCGATATTTTTTTATTATAATATTCGGTATGGTTCTCCCGTAAAGATCTCATCATATTACCACCTGATCCGCAGTTCAAAGTATACCATAACCATAGTGAAAACATATCGATCTCTTAGTGAAAAAACAGCCTCACCGCAGCAACAGGACCGAAAGCACCGAAACGTTCAGGAGCGCCGCGAGAAAACAGGCGCCGAATATACCTAAGACCGGGATCATTACAGTAGATGCCAGAAGAGATCCCGCGCACGCGCCCATAAGATCTAATCCGTAACTGATCCCGGCCGAATGACCTGCGTTTTCGTCGTTCCCCAGGTATATCTTGTTCGCGAGCGGGAACTGCATCCCGCCTATCATCCCCGATACCACAGGTAAAAAGGGAAATATTATATTCGAACCCAGCCAGGAAACCGTTCCGGAGCCGCTTTTTGACAACCATAAAAAACAAAACGGGATAATAAGCGGATATATGCATATACCGGCCTGTAACACATTGAAATACCGCTTATCGTCCTTAATATGCCTCATCTTTTTATACATGTACCAGGAACCGGCGGCCAGCCCCGCCATAAAGGAAGACATTATCACGCCTATTTTATAAAAAACAAACCCGTAAATAACCTGGAAGGCGATGATAACGGATATCTGGAAGACGATCTCCGCGAACCCTGTTGTCATGACCGCCATAAGGACCCGCCGCCGCTTTGTCGCCCCCCTGTTGACCATCCCGAAAAACAGGATAAGTAAACAGAGAAACGTCGCGGCGATCCATATATTTTCGGGGGTTATCGACCGCAGGAACCCCTGGAACGCTGTCATATCAAAATGGGTCCCCCAGAAAGCCATGGCATAAAAATATGACACCGGATTGAAATCCGTGTTGATCCTGACATCCCTGTTTTTCCTCACCGCGTTATCCGCGTATTCGACTCTCTCCGCGGACAATTTTGAAAACAGATAATATTCTCTCACGAACTCGGTATTCACTCCCCGCCGCTGAAGGCGTTCCACAAGCTTTTTGTGGTCCCCGGTAAGGATCCCGCTGCCCTTTGACGCGAGGAAGTACATCGTATCTCCGGGGACCAGCACTATATCGTCGAATACTTTTTCAAGGCTTAGATATATAGAATTCAGGAAATCCGACAGTTCTCCGCCGATATAATTTTCGGAAGCTGTCAACCCGAATGACAGGATCCCTCCCTTCTTCAGGACCCTGTACACTTCTGAGAAGAACTCCCTGGTGTAGAACCTGTTTAACTGGGCGGTATACGGGTTGCCCAGGTCCACTATCACACAATCATATTTTTTACGGGTTTTTTTTACAAAAAACCTGCCATCGCTATTTATTATACGCACCCGTCCGTCATCAATATCCTCGACATATGCCTTATCAAGATGTTTTCTGGCCATCTCCACGATAACCGGGTCCAGTTCCACATAATCTATACCTGCCACATCATACTTGAGTATTTCCCCGATAAGCCCCCCTATGCCTCCCCCGACAAGCAGGATATCAGACGGGTCTCCGTGTTCCAGCATCGTGAAATGGACCGGCTCCTCGGCAGACAAAGCATCAGGGACCGAATAAAGGTTCAACCCGTTCTCAAAAAACGATATCTGGCCGCCGGTCCTCGTAACCGTTATATTGCCATAGACCGAATCACGCGACTCCACCACATCATAACCTTTCCACAGCTGTTTTAAAGAAATGTCCCTTATCCTTTCGAGCCTCCCGGACAAAGCCATGGATACACCCGATAATAAGATAATGAGGCTTATGGCCGACTGCAGGGTCTTTAACGGCGCTTTCCCCCGGTGAAGTTGCAGCGCCACCGATGCCGAGATATTTAAAAATGCCAGCGTGAATATAATGTCCATGGCCGGCATTATCCTGATAAGAAAACAGCTGACCGCCATTCCCCCGGCCAGGGCCCCTATGGACTCTATGATGTATATCCTGGCGATCTTCTCCGCGGGGATATTGTTGGCGTCTTTATAGATAACACATGCCAGGCTGAACATGAATCCCGACACAAAACAGGAGAGGCTCAGTATAAAAAAAGAAGAGATCGCCATGGGGATATAACCGATGATCTCGCCGGTAGATATGTTCATATAACCATGGCTTACCCTGATAAGATAAAACGTCAAAGGAAGGATAAGCGACATCGCCAGCAGGCACCATGAATACGCGGTTATCTTTAATCTGTCCGCGAAACGGCCCATGACATAGCTCCCGAGGGAACTCCACAGCAACCAGCATGCGAGGATTATCCCCACCGAGATCTCGTTCCCGTAAAAAACTACCATAAACTCTCTCAGATACAGTATCTGAGAGATCATGGCGGTCGCGCCGGATATAAGGATCGAGAGGTGTAATGTTTTCTTCAGGTCCATGATTTATTTGAATCATATGATAAACGGCCATCAGTTTTTTGCCATTAGCGATTGTTTTTCACAACAGCAAAATGCTGAAAGCAAATAGCCATCTATGACCATATCCCCGGTATCCGCTGGCCGCAAAACCGGCAGGACCCTTTTTCCACGTTATTTTCCAGTACCATGTATCCCTTTCTTTCGATCAACAGTTTTCCGCATTGCGGACACAAAGTGTTTTCCGCGCCGGAACCGGGCACATTGCCCACATAGACATAATGCAACCCTTCATCCATAGCTATCCCGCGCGCCGTCATAAGTGTATCCACAGGTGTCGGATAAAGCGACCGCAATTTGTACTGCGGCCAGAACCGGGTAAAATGCAGCGGTGTATCCGCTCCAAGGTTATCTCTTATCCACACCGCCATCCGCCGTATATCCTCCATATTATCATTCAGTGTCGGCACTATGAGATTGGTGATTTCCACCCACATACCGTTTTTCTTCATAACAGTGAGGGCCTCCAGTATGTTATCCAGGTCCTGCGCGCAGACTTTTTCAAGATATTCACGGTCAAAACCTTTCAGATCGACATTCGCGGCATCCACATATTTCGCCGCGTGCTTCATAGGAGCGGGATTGATCTTGCCGCCGGTGACCATGATATTTTTTATGCCCTTACCCGCCGCGCGTTCTGAGGCGTCTACCATGTACTCATAAAATATCACCGGCTCATTATAAGTATAGGCTATGGACCTGCAATTATTTCTCAACGCTGAAGCTATAAGGCTGTCAGGTGACAACGGCCTGTTCGCGGTCTCCTCCGGAGTCCTCTGTGAAATGGTCCAGTTTTGGCAGAATTTACACCTTGAATTGCAGCCGGCTGTAGCGACCGATAACGCGGAACTTCCGGGTAATACGTGAAACATCGGTTTCTTTTCTACAGGGTCTATGTGCATAGCGCATATGAGGCCGTACACAAGCGTGTAAAGTTTTTCACCTACAGGTTCCCTGACGCGGCAAAAACTTCTCTGCCCCTCTTTAAGGACACATCCTACGGGGCACAGATTGCATCTGACCCTGCCGCCACCCGCGCTTTCGTAAAAAAGCGCTTCGCGCATACCTCTCTTTTCCCCTATGGACGCGTACGCGCTGTATCTTGTGTAAACACCCGATAACGTCGACAGCATGCCGGCCCCAAGCCCCAGCGCCAGGCACCTGCGGATAAATTCCCTGCGGGTTATCTTACAGCCCAGGTTTTTATTTAATCCTCTGATAACTTTATCGATATTCATGTTTTTCCCGCGTGGGATGCAGGGATCTAGGGCATCTATTTTATAATACGGACATAGATCTTTTCGGCCAGGTCCCTGTCCACGGCAAACTGGCTGTGTCCGATGCTGAACAGATAAGCCGGTTTATTGCTCAGCAACCTGAACTTTAAGCCCGGCAGTATCCCCATTGAAGTCAATTTATTCAATATGGCTTTTTTATCAGTTTTGAAGAACACTATTTTCCCCTTGTCTTTAGGGTCGCATTCCGACAAAGGCGTGACCAGGGTCCTTAGCCTGGCCTTCGGATCCTTACAGCACCTTCCCGGTGGTATCGGCCTGCCGTGGGGGCAATGCCTCGGATGACCGAGCAATATGCATATGTTCTCTTCCACGTCCTCCTGCAGTATATGTTCCAGTTTGCAGCCGGTTTCATGTATTTTCGATGGTTTCACGTAAAGAACGTCCGCGACAAGGCACTCAGCCAGCCTGTGCCGCCGTACACAGTTTTCCGACTCACTCCACCCTCTTTCGGTCAACCTCAGTGCATGTCCGTACCTGACAGCGATGTTCTTTCCGATCAATTCATCTACCACAGGATCTCCCGGGATTATATCCAGACTCCATTTCCTTTTTTTCTCTTTGTTTTCTATCCAGTATTTTTCCAGTATTTCCTGCGCTCTTTCCGATACTTTCATGTTTCCTTACCTTTCCTGAATATCTTTTTCAACCTGGCGGCCCACGCGGGCTCCGGCAAGACCCCGTATCCGCACCTCGGGCATTTCAAGAGACCGCAGCCTTTCGCCTTGCCGCATGAACTGCATCCTTTTTCCGCGCATGCCGCGTCAAATTCGAACGAACAGAAAGGGCACTTCATAACTTCACCCCGGAAAAGCCCAGCAGCACCTTTAAAATAAACCCGACAAAAAACGCGAAAGGAAAAATAAAAAGAGCCATGCCTATCGCCATCATCTTGCCTCTTTCTTTCCAGGCGACCGCGAACTGCGCCACGCATGGGACAAAAAGTGTCAATACCACGGCCGCGATCAAAAGCCCCTTGCCGTCAAGCACACCCTGTTTGACAAGGTCGAAAAGCCCGGCCGCCCCGAAATCCCTCCTGAAGAACCCATAAAGAAAAGCCGGAGCCGCGGCTTCGGGCATGCCGGACCATCTTACCGGATGAGCCATGATCCTTACAAGCGCGTCGAAGACCCCCGTGATCTTCCCGGCCCAGATCACGACACTGGCCCCGACAAACACGGGTATTACCTCTTTGAAATACCATATCATGCGGGTATATGTCTTTGT
>Ga0272443_10003840_pt1 | contig 17182 bp, 15 predicted proteins | sample SSMAcet12_FD_193581 | JGI IMG/M metagenome (GOLD analysis project Ga0272443, IMG submission 193581) | Marine sediment archaeal communities from Little Sippewissett salt marsh, Falmouth, MA, United States - SSM-Acet-12 | ecosystem: Environmental > Aquatic > Marine > Wetlands > Sediment ... | reverse complement strand
CCGAGTGCCCCGAACTCCGGCAATGGCTGGATACGCATCGGGCCCGCATCGACAGACTCCTGGAGGCCGCGCGGAAGCCTGCCTGCTACTTTCCTTTGTTACCAAGACCTGGACAGGTCGGCGTGTTTGAGGTACCGCTGGGCGCCTTCAGGCAGAATGCCCTCATTCTCCGCCGGGCCGCGAACAACGATATGGGCGAGGGCAGCGTTGCGGCCGGACTCGCCAAATACCAGGCGCTCCGCTCAGCGGGCCAGCATCTGATGGAGCAGCCGTCCGCGTGTCATCTTAAGCACGGTATCGCGTGCGAGGGGGTCGGTCTGAAAGGCCAGATCGCGTTCGTCGTGACGGGCCCTGCTACCGAGCATCATCTCGATGTACTCGCCGCGGGCATCGGCGATTTGGAAAGTCGCTGGGAGTTTCTCCGCAACAATGTCGTCCGCGTGCGCAGCCTCTTCTCACGAACGCTCAAAGACCACCGGTCGTTCTTACATCGCGTCTCCAACTGGTTTGGGAGAATCAGGCGTGGACAGGGCGAGTGGTGGCTGGAAGACAGCATTCGCGAAGTGTACCACCGCATGCTGTGCGAGAGGCGGGCCCTTCACATCCTCATCGAGCTGCGCCGGTTCCGGAACCGGGCAGGCCACTGGCCGGAGAGGCTCGACGAGGTTGCGGCGTCGGTCACCGCCCTGGCCTTGACCGATCCGCAGAACGGCGGCGCCTACGTCTACCAGCGCACGGAGAACGGCCTTCGCCTATACAGCACCGGTCCCAACGGCCGTGACGAAGGCGGGCAATACGCATGGAAAGGCCCAGACGACTGGCCCATCTGGCCCCCGCGCGGGTCAGCAGCGCGGCTCAGACAAACCGACGCCAGCGCCCCGTAGACGGACCCTGGGGGAAATTCGATTGAAGAAGACCCCCTTCCCAAGCGTCTCTCTATGAGGGGAGAAACCGGAGAACAGGAGCCGTGCCGAGAAAGAAAGGACAATCGAAGGCGGGCAGGTCCAAGGGTACGCGTATTTGCCTGACGGGCCTGACCGTCCTCCTGATGGCCGCGATAATCGGCGGGTTCTGGTTGCTTGGGGATCGTAGATCGGCGGACGAGCGACTGGCGGAGATTTAGGCGAGGCGAGCCATTCCGGATTCCCAGAACGCCGCGCTGATCTACAACGCACTGCTCCAGGACCCTCGCGCAACGTCACTGTCGGACTCCCACCCGGCTGTTCTGGACAATGGGCAGCTCTTCTATCAGCGACGTACCGAGCCCTGGCGCACCGAGGACGGCCCCGAACTCGCGGCCTGGATCGCAGAGCGTCAATACCTCATTGACAAACTGGTCGAGGCCTCCCAGCTCGACGCTTGCCGATTCCCCATCAGCATCGACCTTACCGACATGATCCACGTGCAGCGCCTGGCACCGATGCGTCAGTGGGTGTTCCTGCTGATGTTCGCCCTTAACAATGACCTTGCCGAAGGCCGGCTGGAGGCGGCTCTGACGAAGTGGCGATGCATCATCCAAATGGGAAACCACCTGCGCCAGCAACCCATTCTCACGGACCACCTCGTGGCGAATGCCACCACAGAATTGGCCCTCACATCCATGGTGCGCTTCGTGGTGACGGGCGAACCCTCTGCCAGACATCTCCAAGAAATCGAGGTCATGGCCCTGCCCCTGGCCGACGCCTGGAAACAGCACCTCAAACAGATTCGCCTGATCGAGCGCCTGGTGACACGGAAGATGAAGGAGCCCTTCAGTCTCTGGGATCGTCTCCGATACCCCATTGTCTCCTACCGAATGGAACGTGCGATGAGGCAGGCGTACCCGGACGGGCAGGAACCGCCGGTTGAGAGCAACGGCCGGTACTATCGACAGGACATCGCCACGGCCCGAGGTCTGCGCATTCTCGTTGCCCTGAGACGCTACCGGGATGAAACAGGTCACTGGCCGGCGTCGCTCGCTGAGATCAGTTCATCACTGCCTGAGACGATTCTGACCGATCCGCTCACTGGAGACTCGTTCGTCTATCGCCGAACGGCAGAGGCCTTCGAACTGTACTCCAGAGGCAAGAACAAAATCGACGAGACCGTGCGGCGGGGCTCCGACCACGGCGACGACTGGCCCATTTGGCCGCCGCGCAGGTCGGCACCGCAGCGCAAACCGGCGGGCCCGAACGACGTGTAGGTTGGTGGATGGACAACCGAGATGATTGCGAAAGGTTGAGGATGAAACGACTACGTCTTTCGAGTACGGACAGCAAGATTCTTGGGGTGTGCGGCGGGATTGGAGAGACGTACGATATCGACCCGACCTTGATCCGGCTGATCGTGGTGTTCCTCTGCTTCGTCACTGCCATCATCCCGGTGGCCGCGACCTACCTCATCGCCTGGGCCATCATGCCCAAAGACGCATAACGGGGATGTCGAACACTTCCGGGTGGCAGCCTCAAGCCGAAGCAAAGCGGAGGCTTGGGGATGGTGGAATTGTCTGCCACCCAAACGGCAAGGAACATCGGTACTTAAGGCCATCCCCAAATCCTACGCATTTGAGGCTGCCACCCGATGGGTATGCCGTGGCAGGGGCGAATGATGGTGCGCCCCTACGGGGATTCAGGTGCCATCTCCTCGTGCTCGCTGCTGACGACCAGCTCCCGCTCGTCGATCAGATTGAAATAGTAGACGGTGACACCTTCGGGCAGCGTGGCGGAGGCCTGGCCCGCGCCGAGCGTCGCCGGGATAGTCTGCCAGTGGCGCTGCTGCCATTTGCCGGCATCGGTTGTGTAGTTCAGCTCGGCCTTGACGATGGGCGTCTCGCTCTCGAAGGTCACCCAGACCTCGCGGCCGTGACGGCCGGAACTCGTGACCTGGGCCATGGGCACCCCCTCGTTCAAGATGGCCTCGGCCATCGCGTGAATCTCTTCCGGATTCTCACCCGGTCCGCCGTGCGCGTGCTTCATACGCACCCGCAGGCACAGCGTCCGCGCCGAGGCCGGCAGGCGATACGACTTCTGAAGCGAGTCCATCGGATAGGCAAAATCATTCGTCCCCGTCACCCACAGCATGGGCATCTCGGCCTGCGGCAGGTACTGCGACGGGTCCCATTGGTCGAGCCAGAGCCTGGCCTTCTCGGGCCCGAGCTTTGTGAAGGTATCCAGCCAAGTCGAATTGTCACCCAGAAATCCGCACCCGTAAACCGGCGCGGCGAACTTGAACCGGCTGTCCACGCCCGCGACGATGCAGGTCAGGTACCCACCCCACGAGATCCCCGTAACGCCCGTACGCTCCGCGTCCACCTCGGGCAGCGAGCGAATCAGCGAATGGCCCAGAATCGCATCGGCCACCGCGTGGTACGTCCACTGATCCTCGACGGGCCAATCGAGTTGATTGAACCCGCCCCAGCCGGCCGGTCCGCCGTGCTCGTGATGCGGATGGTTGGCGTAGCCCCCGGTACTGATGCAGCCGCAGGTGTCCATCGAGATCGCCGCGTAGCCCCGGTCGACCCACAGCCGCACCCAGGGAATAAACGCCGAGCCCCCGCCGCCATGAACCAGCACCATCGCCGGTACCTTCTCGCCCGGCTTAACCTCGGGCACGCCGTAATACGCAAACACCCGCGTTGGCTTGCCTTTCCAGGGCAGCCCCTCATAGAAGATCGCCTCCACCCCGTCGGCGCTGCGATTCGGATCCTCCCAAACCCGCGGCACCCGCGACAGCGTCTCCATGTCCCACCGCACCGCCGCCCCGGCCACTCCGACCTTGCCGAGTGCGACGACGAGCAAGATCGCGCAGATCGAAAGCCCTGGTTTCACAGCGTCAGTCCTTTCGTCTTTCAGAACCCGTACTCAGACAGCTTTCTCCAGACCTCGGACAAGCCAAGTTGTGAGATTCTGGCGTCCAGCTCGCCTCGGTCGATGACGGAGGCAGAGATCTCCAGCATACTGCGGACATCGCGCAGGTGCTTGTCGCTGCCTCCTTCCTGGTAGAACTGGAGCTTGCGCAGGATCACGTATTCCGGCGGAGCCATCCAGACCTCGATCCCCCCCATGTTCTCTGCGCGACGTCGCTCCATCGCCCACGCGTGCAGTGGGTCCCGGCCGATAGGGTAGATGTCCGCCTTGAAACCGCTGGCCAGGTGGATCAGATCGAAGTGACCGCGCGTATCCCGACGGACCTCCGTGCGGATGACCGCTTCGGGCGGACAGTAGAACTCATCGGATGGAAACAGCGCCACGAAATCTGCGACTCGACGTGCGTTCAATTCCACCACCAGATCCACGTCATGCGTCATACGCGGCTCGCCGTAAAAGATACCAGCGATCGAGCCGGTAACCATGTAGAGAAGCCCGGCGCGGTTGAGCGATTCGACGAAGACGAGATACGGATCAGGTTCTTGCATTCGTGAAGATCTCCGTGACTCCCTGCTGGATTTGTTCTTCGGTCCAGTCGGGGTGTTGTCGACGTAGTCCGGCCGCCTTGAGCCGGCGGGCCGAGAAGTACAGGCGCATCGACAGCTTGAGCTTCTGCTCGCCCGTCATCTTGCGGAAGATTTCTTTCTGGATCTCGTCACCATTCATACGCCGGCGTCCCGATCGGTCTTGTCGCGTGCGATTATACCGGGCCAAGGCCGGAATCTCAAACAGCCAGTACGCATCATGGTCAGATATCCGGGTGGCAGCCTCAAAGCGCAGTGAAACGGAGCTTTGGGGATGGCGGCTCGGGCAGACACCTGTGACACGAAACACCCCTGTTCATGAGACCATCCCCAAGTCCTATGGACTTGAGGCTGCCACCCGATTATGAACGCCGACGGCGAGCGGTGACGCTCGCCCTGCCGGGCAAAGCCTCAATACGGGCTTTCGCGAATCCGGGCGAGGGTGTATAGTATCGCTGACGCCGGGCCAGCAACCGGCGCCATGCAGTGAACCCAATGCCGACGAGGAAGGACTATGAGCGACAACAGCACCGTTTACATCAGCGAATTGAAGAACCACGTGGGCCAGGACGTCACGCTCCAGGGCTGGCTCTACAAGGGCCGGGCCAGCGGCAAGGTGCAGTTCCTGATCGTCCGCGACGGGACCGGCCTGTGCCAGTGCGTCGTGGAGAAGGGCAAGGTCCCCGATGAGTTGTTCGATACGCTCAAGCACCTGGGCCAGGAATCGTCGCTGCGCGTCACGGGGACGGTTCGCGCCGACGAGCGGAGTGTGGGCGGTCACGAACTGGCCGCGACCGGCGCGGCGGTCATTGCGCCCGCCGACGGCTATCCGATCACACCCAAGGCTCACGGCGTCGACTTTCTTATGAAGCATCGCCACCTGCACTTCCGCTCGCAACGCCAGTGGTGTATCGGCAAGGTCCGCCACACCGTGGTCGACGCGATCCGGCGGTTCTTCAACGACAATGGCTTCGTCCTGGTCGATACGCCCATCTTCACCACCGTCGTGGGCGAAGACCAAACCTCACTGTTCGAAGTCGACTATTTCGGCAGCCCCCTGCACCTGACGCAGACGGGCCAGCTCTATCTGGAATCAGCCGCGATGAGTTTTGGGCGGGTTTACTGTTTCGGCCCCACCTTCCGCGCCGAGAAGAGCAAGACCCGCCGGCACCTGACCGAGTTCTGGATGGTCGAGCCCGAGGTCGCCTTCATCGACCTGCCCGGCCTGCTCGAACTGGCCGAGAGCTTCGTCTCCTACATCGTCCAGCGCGTCCTGGAAGACAACCGCAGCGAACTGGAAGCGCTCGAAGCCGATATCGCCATGCTCGAAGCGATCAAGCCGCCCTTCTATCGCCTGACCTACACCGAAGCGGTCGAGATCCTCAAGGGCCCCAAGGCCAAGGAGTTCCTCGCGCAACAGCTCAGCGATCTGCAGAGCGAGAGGGAGCAGATTGAAACCCGTATCGGCGAACTGGAGGCCCAGCAAGGCCAGCAGATGAAGCAGTGGAAGAAGGACAAGATCGCCGCCGAGTTGATCGAGCTGCGCAGCACGCTGGCGGAGGTGGAAACGCGCCTCGAGAACAACCCGAAGCACGCCCAACTGGCGGCCGAGTTCCCCTGGGGCAAGGACCTGGGCGGCTCAGACGAAACTATCATCTCGCAGATGCACGACAAGCCTATCTTCGTGACCCACTACCCGAAGGAGGCCAAGGCCTTTTACATGCGGAGCGACCGGGACAACGAGAAGGTCGTGGAGAACTTCGACATGCTCGCGCCGGCCGGCTTTGGCGAGATCATCGGCGGCTCGGTCCGCGAAGACGACTACGAGCGTCTGCTGGCCCGTGTGCACGATCAGGGCCTTACCCCCGAGACCTACGATTGGTACCTGGATCTGCGCAAGTACGGCTCGGTCCCCCACGGCGGCTTCGGCCTCGGCGTCGAACGCACCCTGGCCTGGATCACGGGCGAAAAACACATCCGCCAGTGCATCCCCTTCCCCCGCATGATGGACAAGGTGTACATGTAAGCTCAGGCCGAAGGGCGGAGACGGGTGACGGGTGGCAGCGTTAAGCGCACCATTGTGGGGTGGGTTCTTAACCCACGCGTGCTCTACACCGACGGGTGGCAGCGTCAAGCGAAGCTTGGCGATGGAGAACAACTACGCCGGCTGCCCCACGGGCGCGCCGAGTTTCTCGAGCATGCCCTGAAGCAGTTCCTGCCGCTTCCGCAACGCCCCCTTGAAGTCCCGGTCGTCCGTGTGCGAAATCTCCGAGTGCAGCTCCGACAAATAGTTCTGAATCACATCCCGCAACGTCGAGGTTTCCGCTTCCGTCAATTCGATCGCATCCATGGCAAACCTCCCTTGACTAATGGATGGCCACTCACTCCTCTGCCCTATAGAGAACTACCGCCCCCACCCCGCCCGGTTCACCGCTTTCTGCGGCCTCTTACCCAAAGACGCGAACCAGCATCTCCGCGAGAACACCCCGGCACGCGCATGGCAGCCTCAGGCAGCAGCGCGCGGACAAGATGCCGACAGGAGTCCGATCGCACCCCGGAACCGAGTACGGCCGTATCGTTTTGAAATACTATTGATCGCCCCATGGGACGATGCTATCCTAAGTCGTTGAAATGACCTGATAGACACACGAGAGCGGCCTATGAGCGAAACGGAACAGGGTTGGGTCGATCGAGCCCAATACGATCTCGAAACGGCGCGGGCCATGCTGGCTTCGGGTCGTTACCTCTACGTGCTGTTCTGCTGTCAGCAAGCGGTGGAGAAAGCGTTGAAGGCCGTGATCGTCAGGAAGACGGGCACCCTGCCCCCGCGCCTACACAACCTCCCGCGCCTCGCAGAGGTCGCCAGGGCCGAAGCGGATCACGCAAGAACGCGATTTCTCGGCGAACTATCAGCGTATTACATTCAGTCTCGCTATCCCGAAGAGATCAAGGCGGCCGGTTCCACTATCACGCAAGAACTCGCAGAAGAAGTCCTCAGTAAGACGGAGCAGGCGATCAAATGGATACTCTCGATGCTGCAATAGGCAAGCGGGCCCTGGCGGCAACGCAGACGCTGGCGCGGCTGGGTGCCGTGCGGGCCGCCTACATTTTCGGTTCTCACGCCCAGGGCACGGCCGATGCCTGGAGCGACATAGACCTCGCCGCCTTTATCGAGGGGCTCGAACACTGGGACATCCGTCAACGCGCCACCGCCATGGCCTTGGTCATGGAGGAAGCCGGTTCCGACGTCGAAGCCCATCTCTTCGCCGCCTCGGCCCTGGACAACCCGCCCGCCGGCGGCTTCGCCGAGTACATCCTACGCCACGGCACCCGCATCCTCCCGCCGCAGTAATCGTAGAATCGGCCTGCCCCCACCGTGTTCGGCGCGTTCGTCGTGACGCCGTGAGGTGCTTCTCTCCCCAGATGCCCTTACGGGCCCACTACAAACAGGCTTCCGTCGTGAGCGCTCTGAAGTGCGGATTTTTTCCTTGACGGGCGGGGCGGGGGTGGTATGATATACATACAACCAAATCAAGCGAGACCAGAGTCATGGACACAAGGGCAGGACGCGGACAGTTCGAGTGTCGAGGCCGCTGCTATGGGCTGGCGGGACCGGAGCGGCAGGGCTACAGCGCCGAGGCCGGGCCGCGGCGGTGTCATCATGTGTGCAAAGCGAACCCAATTTCGCCGGGACGGAATGAGTTGCAAACATTTACCAATACAAAGGTTAGATGCGGGGTGTCCGGTTGCGGGCGCGCAAAGCGAACCCAATTCGAAGCCAATTTGAACAGGCGGGACGCCGGAGGGCAGACGACAGAGGACAGACGACAGAGGGCCGAAGCCATCTTACGCGATACGCATGACGCAATACGCATGGCGAGTCACGCCAAACAAAGCCAATGTCGGGGAGGCTGGGGTGAAAATGAGGATGCGATGCGAGAACAAAGCCAATCTGTGGGGGCGGTGGCCGCCCCCGACTCCGCCGGGCTCTGGTGCCGCTGTGATCGTTGGGCAGAGCCTATCGTTCCCCCTGGCCAAGCACAAGGCCCGGAACCGTCTCGCGGCGGTCTGGGTTCCCGCCCCCGATCGGGTCGAGGGCAGGCTCTGCGCGGGAATGACAAGGGTGGTGGGCGAAATCCCTTTGTTTCGCGGGCGGCGTGCGGTATGCTCTGGGGCTCTTGATTTGGTAAGGATTGGCAGGATAGAGCTTTATGGACATTGTGGTTGACAGTTTGCTGGAGGGGGCTCGCCGGGCGACGGGGACGGTGGTCATTGTGGACGTGTTTCGGGCTTTCACCACCGCGGCGGTGGCCTTCTCGCGCGGGGCCAAGAAGATCATCATGGTGGCCGAACCGCCCGAGGCGCTGGCGCTGCGTGAGCAGGGTCTGGGCGAATACTGCGTGGGCGAGGTCAACGGGATTCGGGCCGAGGGGTTCGATTTCGGCAACTCGCCTTTCGAGATGACCAAGGCCGATCTGGAGGGCCGGACGATCATCCAGTCCACTCGGGCCGGAACAGTCGGTGTGACGGCCGCGACCGGGGCCGAGACCGTCTACGTAGCCGCGCTGGTGACCGCCAAGGCCACGGCCCGAGCGATCCTGGCCGACGAGCCGGCCCGCGTGACCATCGTCGCGATGGGATGGAACGCCAGCGAGCGAACGGACGAGGACGAACTCTGTGCCCTGTACCTGCGGAACGTCTTGCAGGGCCGCGATCCCGACACGGCCGCGTTGCAAACGCTGCTCGGCACCAGTGGCGAAGTCGCCAAGTTCTACGATCCCGCCCAGCCGCACTTTCATCCGGAAGACTGCCAGTGGGCACTGGACGTCAACCACTTCGACTTTGCCATCCGCGTAACACAAGAAGACGGCCTGCTGATAGCGAGGCGCTGTGGATGACCCAGTGGACGATTCAAAAACTGCTGACGTGGATCACGGAATACCTGACGAAGAACGGCGTCGACGCCCCACGGCTCAGCGCCGAGTTGCTGCTGTCCCACGTGCTGGGCCTGACGCGCATCGAACTCTACACGCAATTCAACAAGCTCGTCGACAAGGCGGACCTCGACGTGTTGCACGGGCTGGTCAAGCGGGCGAGCCAGCACGAGCCGGTCGCGTACCTGGTGGGCCGAACGGAATTCTATTCGACCGAGTTGGAGGTCGATGCGCACTGCCTGATCCCGCGGCCCGAGACGGAACTGCTCGTGCAGAACGCGATCGAGTTCCTGCGCACGCGCGAGGGGACGCAACACGTATGCGATCTGTGCACAGGCAGCGGCTGCATCGCCGTGGCGATTGCCAGAAACTTCTCCGAGGCGCAGGTGACCGCGACGGACATCTCCGACGCGGCGCTGGCGGTGGCCGCCCGCAACGTGGAGAAGCACGGGTTGGGCGACCGCGTGCAACTGTTGTGCGGCGATCTGTTCGAGCCGCTCGTGCCGGGTTTGGATGTCACGCAGTGGGATCTGATCGTCTGCAATCCGCCGTACGTCAGTGCGGCCGAGTACGAAGCGCTCGGGAAGAATGTGAAAGACTATGAGCCGGAAATGGCGTTGCGCGCGGGCGACGACGGCCTGGACATCTACCGCCGCATCGCGGACCAGATCGATCAATACCTGAAACCCGACGGGACCCTCCTCCTGGAGATCGGCTACGCCCAGGGTCCGGCCGTACGCGAACTGTTGGAAGCGACCGAGCAATTCGCCGCGCTCGTGGTCGAGAAAGACGCCAACAACAATGATCGCATCGTCACCGCCAAACGAAGTGCCGAGGCGTAAGGCCGCGGCCCGTTCAGTACGAGATCACGGTGTGGATGTCGTACGGCGCGAGCTTGTCACGGCCGCCGAGATCGGTCAATTCGATCAGGCACGTGATCCCGAGAATCTCGCCTTTGACCTTCTCCACGAGGTCACACGCCGCCTTCATGGTGCCACCGGTGGCGAGCAGATCGTCGACCATAAGCACCGTCGCCCCGGCCGGCACGGCGTCACGATGCACCTCGATCGTATCGCTGCCGTATTCCAGATCGTACGTGACGCTTTGGGTCTCGAACGGCAGCTTGCCCTTCTTGCGAATGGGAACGAAGCCGGCGTTGAGGCGGGCCGCCACCGCGGTGCCGAAGATGAAACCGCGTGCTTCGACGGCTGCGACGTAGGCCACACCGGCATCGCGATACGGCGCGCACATGGCGTCGACCGCCGCCCGCAGAGCTTGGGGATGGGCCAGCAAAGGCGTGATATCTCGAAACAGAATCCCGGGTTTGGGCCAGTCGGGAATGTCGCGAATGAAGCGCGACAGATCGGTTGGGTCCGTCGTCATGGGCCTCCCTTCCAAGGGTCGTCGTGTCGCGCGGCACAGCGCTTGCGCCGCAGAGACGTCCATTGTCGTCGATGCGGCGCTCAAATGCAAGCAATCAGCGCGCGGCGAACCGAACCGGGCTCAGTCGGCTTCCATGAACTCGTAAAGGCGGGTCAGGGCATCGCGCCGGATCTGACGGATGCGTTCGCGGGTCAAGCCCATTTTGCTGCCGATCTCTTTCAAGGTCAGCGGGCGACCGCCGTACAGGCCGTAGTGCAGTTTCAGGACATCGGCTTCGCGTGGGTCGATCTCGTCGAGCAAGCGCAGCGCCTTGCGTCGCTCTTCATCCTCGACCAGCATGTCTTCCGGTCGTCCGGCGCTCTCGTCTTCCAGCGTCGACTCGAGGGCGTGGCTGTCGTCCTGGTCATCGCCGTTGAGGCTCTCGCCGACGTTGCTGAGCACCTCAACGATGCGGTAGATTACCTTGGCCTTGCGCAGAGGCAGGTGCATCAGGTCGGCCATTTCCTCGACACTGACCCGGCGTCCCAGACGGCTCTCCACCTCGGCAGCCGTATGACGCCACTGGTTGATCAGGGTGACCATGTAGGTGGGTACGTGCACCGGCTGAACGTTCTCCAGCAGGGCGCGTTTGATGCTTTGTTTGATCCACCACGCGGCATACGTGCTGAAGCGCGTGCCCCGCTCCGGATCGAAGTAATCGACGGCCTTGATCAGACCGAGATTGCCTTCCTCGATCAGATCTCCCAGACTGATGCCGCGACCGGCGTATTTCTTGGCAATGTTGACCACCAGTCGCAGGTTGCTCCGCACCAACAACTCGCGGGCCCACGGATCGTTCTCAACGACTACTCGCGTGCCCAGCTCGTACTCTTCCTCCCACGTCAACAGCGATGCCTCGTCGATTTCCTTGAGGTAGTCTTTGAGTGTCACGTCGAATACTATGGTACCCTCCCGCCCGGCCACCAGCCTCCCGGCTGCGGCCATCAAAGGCCAATCTTGTTTAAGACCCATCCTCCGTTATGCTGCTTGACGCGGCTCCCAGCCGGCGCCACCAAACGACCTCGGCGAGGCCGTGATGACTACACCCTCAGTATCGGCCGGACGGGCGGGACAGTTTAGCGATCGGGCGACCGAATTGAAAGCGATCGATACAAAACTCGGGAAAGACGCATCAAGAGCAATCCAGAGGCCCATAAAGGCCATGCCACGGGAGATAGGCCCGACAAATTCGGACCTTGCGCGAGGAAGAGGCGGGGTATTTTGGCAGAGAAATCGCAAGAAGAAAGGGGCCCGTGTCGTATGGACACGGACCCCAGACAGACGCGTTCATCACGGCGGCCAATCCCCTCGAGACCCTGTTGGTCCGCGGGTGATTTTCGCCGCTCGGCACAGCGTTGGGCGCTGCCGCTACGGGGCCGGATGGCCGTACCCAACGTCGTCGACAAAAATCGTCCCGGCGCCGCCGGCGGTCGGATTGTTCCGGTCGCCGACGCCGATGTACAGCGTACGGACGTTCGAGAGATTGATACCGGCCAGATCGCTGTACGGAATCAACCACTCGGTCCAGCCCGAGCGGGCGGTAGCGGCCGGGTCCGGATGGGTTATCACCGCCACGCTGCCGCCGCTGTCCTCGACCGCCACATAGATCGATTCCGGCGCGTTGCCTTCCGGCTGCGCCACACCGATCTCTTCGACCTGCCAGCCGCCGGTCACGTTGCCCGTGAAGCTGACGTTGGAGAACTGGGCACTGGTGGCCTGGTTGGCATTGTGGCTCGTCAGCGCCAGACCGATCAGGACCGGATCATCCATCTCCACCTCGCGTGGATCGCCAATCTGGGTCCAGGTTACGCCATCGGGCGAGATGGAACCGGTGAAGGTGTTGCCCGAGCGGTCGATGCGAACCCAGTACGGGGCTGCCACGGGGTCGCCGGCATTGTCTGCATTCACCGAGTCCAAGCCCTCGCTGACCCGGCCTTGCCACGAGGCACCGCCGCCGCCGCTGCCGGTGATGGGCATGAACGAGTGCTGCGAGCCGGTGCCGGTGCCCTGGCGAATCATCACGCCGGCCTTGCACCACACATCGCTGGTCGCGTCCAGGTCATCGACGCGAGCGACCAACGAGCCGTTGCCGCTGAGGCTCTGGTAGGCGAAGCGGAACTGATCGCCGGTGCCCCAGATATCCGTGCCGATCCCGTTCATCAGAATGGTCCCATCGGCATTCTCCGCGAAGTCTGGCGCGAGGCCCGAGACGAACAGCCGCAATACGTCGGCGCCGTTGCCGGTGAGGTTCATGCCACCGAGATCGTACTCGGTCTCGGAGTAGAATGGTGCGTTGCCGTTGTCGTACGCCAACGGCATCGACTGCGCGCCGCTGTTGACAATCGTCGTCTCGGCAAACGGCTCTTCGAAGTAACCCACCGTCGAGCCGGTCTCGTTGATCCAACCATCGAGCCAGCTATCGTAGATGCGATTCTCTTCGTCGTCGTACTCCTCGAAGCCGTCAATCACGGCGAATTCCTGCGCCATGAAATCCCAGACGCTGCCCGCCCAGACGCTAATCGCATCGGCCTCGTTGACTTCGTCAACTCGCCAATAGTACGTGCTGCCAAACTGAAGGTCGCCGGGCACATAGGTGATCTCGCTGACCGAGCCCGCCAGCGCCAGGGCGTTGGGGTCGGTGCTCAGATAGACGTCGTGGGTCACCGCCTCGCGGCCGGCACGCCAGCTCAACGCCGTGCCCACTTCAACGTCCGTGGCGCCGGCGGCCGGCTGCGGCTCGCGGGCCTGGGCCGGGATGTAGAGGAAGCGCACCTCGCTCAGCCCGTACTGGCCCATCATGCCAAAGCCACCGTTGACAGTCAAGCGGACATACTTGGCGGGCACCCCGTCGAACGCCACGACCGTGTTGGCAGTGTAGTCGGCCCGAGCCGTTGCCTGGGCCAATTCCACGTCACCCAACGCGGTCCAGTCCGTGCCGTTCTCAGAGTACTCGACCGTGACATCCTTGAGGCCAAAGCCGAGGAGCAACTCGAACTGAACGTTGTAGTTCCAGACGAGCATTTCATGCAGCTTGTAAACCTGGTCGAACTCGTACTGGATCTGGAGCGTGTCGGCGCCGCCCGTCGCGAGCCACATGTCAGCAGCCGCGGTCGAGTGCTCGTCGGCCGCGTTCAGACCCGAACCGTCAACCGTTCGCTCAGGGCCGACACCGGCTTCGGACGTGCCGTTGCTGGTGGCAATCACATCGGCGATAGGATATGCAAACGGCTCGGTGGTAAAGCTCCAGACCGCGCCCTTGAACACGGTGTTGTCGGGCGCCGCGTTGACTTCATCGACGCGCCAGTAGTACGTCACGCCGAAATCGAGCAGGCCGTCCGGATCGTACGTGGTGGCGGCCTGTCCCTGGCTGACGAGGGTGTCCGCCCCGTCGTTGACATCGTCCAGGGACGTGCCCAGGTACACATCGTGCGTCGCCGCGAACTCACCGGCATCCCATTGCAGGACCACATCGCGCGGAACATCAACGGCCTCTTCCAGAGGTCTGGGATTCTGCGCCAGCGATTGGTCGGCCAGACCTTTCATGATGCCATTGATCTCCGCCTCACTGAGGGCGCGATTGTAGATCTGAATGTCATCGAGAATCCCATTGAAGAACCGGCCTGTGGCCTGAGCATTCTCGCCAATGTAGAGATCATAGTTGCTTATGTTGATCTGCCCCGTCCCCTCACTGGTCACGTCCAGGACGCCGTCAATGTAGATCCGTCCCGCGGCGCCGTCGTACGTGGAGGCATAGTGATGCCACTCGCCGCCTGTGACAATGACGGTTCCATTGAAGTAACCATTGCCGCCGCCGGTCGAGGTCCCGGAAATGCCCATGTGGGTGGCGTTGCCCGAGCCATCGCCCCGGCTGGCGCGATAGGAATCGTCGCCTTTGGCCAGGAAGCCTTCCCAGGTATTCTGGAACGCCTCGATGTTGAACCAGAAGGCCATGGTAATGGCATCCTGGATCTGGAGGGTCGGGCCGTTACCACAGTTGAGATAATCATCACCATTAAACTCCAGGGCACTGCCCAGTACCCCGGGGACCCATTGCGGGTCGCCGTTGAAGACACCGTCGTTGCCGTTGCCGGTGGCGTCATAGGCGACGGTGCCTTCGCCTTCGTCGAACGGTAACCACAGGGCCAGGCTTGGGTCCAAGCCGGCCAAAGCCGGCCCGACCGGTCCCAGGAGAAGCATACAGAAGAGAACAAGAATCGATCGTTTCAACATGGTCATCCTCCTTTGGCAAACACAGTGTACCTACATGATCCCACTCCGGCCGCATGCCAGAGTTTCCGTCGTTCCGTTACCACTATGCACCGCTCTATCTGCTCGCGCGCATTTCCGGAGGTGATGATCGAGCTACGGTGGAAACACGCGAGGTGATGGTTGTCTCGTTCGTTGCACCTCCTTCCCAAGAGACACGCGCCGAAACCGCGGACGACCCGCCTTGCCGGCACGGTCACACAAGGGGCACCAATCCGTCGCAGGCTCCGTTTGCCTCGCTTTCCCTGCGCCCCTGCCTGAGCACAAAGACACTTCGTTCCTGTGCCCAAGTGCGAACACACACTACAGACCCTACACCTCTCTTGTAGCATATTTCATCGGGCGTTTTCAAGAGGAACTTGATGATGTGCGGCGGGCCCCGCCCAATTATCTAACCGCGCGGTTCGCCTACAGCCGTTCCGCGTACAGAACACACGAGGATGCGGTGTTCCGAGGGCACGACCAAGAGGAAATAGACCGCCAAATAGGCATTTCCGGCAATCGAACAGGGCAATTCGCGCATAGGTTCCCAGCCGACCGCCCAACGCGCGAAACGGCCGTCCCGGCCAAAGAAAAAGGCCTGTGCCCGACGAATGCGGGCACAGACCCCACTAGCTACTGCTTCTGTGGTAGCCTCAGGTACTGCCCTGCCGGTTCCCGGCATCTGTGGCCACCGATTTGACCGTACTGTTCTATTCAGTCACGGCAGCCGGACGACCGTAGCCAACGTCGTCGACGAAAATCGTCCCGGTGCCGCCGGCGGTCGGGTTGTCGCGGTCGCCGACGCCGACGTACAGCATACTGACGTTCGACAGATTGATGCCGGCCAGATCGCTGTACGGAATGGTCCATTCGGTCCAGCCCGAGCGGGCGGTAGCGGCCGGGTCCGGATGGGCTACCAGCGCCACGCTGCCGCCGCTGTCCTCAACCGCCACGTAGATCGACTCCGGTGCGTTGCCTTCCGGCTGTGCCGCGCCGATCTCGGCGACTTCCCACGCACCGGTCACGTTCCCCGTGAAGCTGACGTTGGAGAACTGGGCACTGGTGGCCTGGTTGGCGTTGTGGCTGGTCAAAGCCAAGCCGATCAGGACCGGATCGGTCATCACGACTTCGCGCGGATCGCCGATCTGCGTCCAGGTCGCGCCATCGGGCGAGATGGAACCGGTAAATGTGTTGCCGGAGCGGTCGATGCGAACCCAGTACGGGGCCGCCACGAGATCGCCAGGGTTGTCTTCATTCACCGAGGCCTGGCCCTCTTCGACTCGGCCCTGCCAGGAAGCCCCGCCGCCACCGCTGCCGGTGATGGGCATGAACGAATGCTGCGAGCCATTGTTGCTGCCCTGGCGAATCATCACGCCGGCCTTGCACCACACATCGCTGGTCACGTCCAGGTCGTCGACCCGGGCGACCAACGAACCGTTGCCGCTGAGGCTCTTGTAGGCGAAGCGGAACTGATCGCTGTTACCCCAGATATCCGTTCCGATCCCGTTCATCAAGATGGTCCCATCGGCATTCTCCGCGAAGCCCGGCGCCAGACCCGAGACGAACAGGCGCAGCGTGTCGGCGCCGTTGCTGTTCCAGTTGGCGCCGCCGAGGTCGAACTCAGCCTCGGAGTAGAACGGCGCGTTCGTGTTGTCGTACGCCAGCGGCATCGACTGCGTGCCACTGTTGACAATCGTCTTCTCGGCAAACGGCTCTTCGAAGTAACCCACGGTCGAGCCGGTCTCGTTGACCCAGCCATCGAGCCAGGTGTCGTAGATGCGGTTGTCTTCGTCGTTGTAGCTCTCCATATCGTCGATGACCGCGTACTCCTGGGTCATGAAGTCCCACATCATGCCGGGCCAGACGCTGATTTCGTCGGCCTCGTTGACCTCATCGATGCGCCAGTAATACGTGATGCCGAACTCCAGGTCGCCGGGCACATACGTGGTCTCACTGACCGCGCCTGCCAGCGCCAACGCGTTGGGGTCGGTACTCAGATAGACCTCGTGGGTCACGGCCTCGCGACCGGCCCGCCAGTTCAGCGCCGTACCGACCAGCACCTCCGTGTCACCGGGAGCCGGATCGGGTTCGCGGGCTGAAGCCGGGACGTACATGAAGCGCACCTCGCTGAGACCGAACTGCCCCAGCA
>Ga0272443_10003839_pt1 | contig 17184 bp, 10 predicted proteins | sample SSMAcet12_FD_193581 | JGI IMG/M metagenome (GOLD analysis project Ga0272443, IMG submission 193581) | Marine sediment archaeal communities from Little Sippewissett salt marsh, Falmouth, MA, United States - SSM-Acet-12 | ecosystem: Environmental > Aquatic > Marine > Wetlands > Sediment ... | reverse complement strand
TATCGAAAAAAACGTACACTTATCATTAACAATAAGCCTGTCAATAAAAAAGGAAGCTGCCGGGTCGGCAGCTTCCCATGAACAAATTGGGTTATGCCCAAATTCAACTATTATTCAGGAGGAGGCGTATAGAGGCCCTTCGCGCATTTCGGATCCGGGCCACCTTTGTACTTGTAGTTAATCGTGTAGACAATATCAAGAATATTAATATCACCATCGGCATTGGTATCCATAATCGCATCGCAGTTGTTATATTCCTCTCCATATTCATCATCGGGCCAAGGCACACCGTCTCCACCCTTGTACTTGTAATTAATCGTGAAAACAATATCCAGAATATTTATTGCTCTGTCGATGTTGGCATCGCCAGGCATACCCCAGATTTCACAGCACAGATATTCCAGCGTAAATGCATTAGCTTCATCGATGGTCCCCTGGAGACCGGGTAATCCGCCCTGATACTCGGAGGCGAGGATTTTCGCAAAGACCAGAGTATCATTTACACCGAGTGAAAATTGGCCGTAGCTGCTAATCAGGACCAGATCCTGAAAGACCGACTCCATGCCTACTTCCGGATCATCGGCTTCCCACGGCTCATAGCCGGAGAATCCGCCGCTCAGTTTTGCATAAAGCGAATCCGGCTGCAGGTGTCCCTGGAAATCATGAAGCCAGTTGACTGTCTTGGCAGTAAAGACACCCTGCCACTGGCCAATTCCGTCACCTGAAGATTTATGATAGCCGCCAAAGAAAGCGGAACCACCGAACCTCTTGTTGGCGTCGGCACAGTCATTATTTCCCGATTCACCTGAATCGAAACCACCACAGAAAGTATCCGGCTGTGACACGGTTTCGAAACCGGACAGGTACATCAGCTTCCGCGTGATATCATAATACGAAGTGTTTCTAACGCCTGAGTCGGACGGGATATCCCAGTCCTCGGCAGAGCCGGCATAAAGATCAATTGAAGATTCGGTCATGTTAAAGAACTTTACCACCTCAACGATAAAGCTATTAGTGTCGTCCGGGTAATCGCCATACGGGGCAATAAAGGTGCTATGCATGCCAATAGTTGAGTCGGCATTGTAATAAACACCGGATTCAACATAATTGGCGAATTCTACTGGAGGCTCTTCATCATAATCATACGCTGACTGAACACCGGAAGTGCCTTCCTGAGGACGAAGCCCATCGGTGACACCGCGGTAATCGGACAACCAACCGTGACTGTGGATATACGTACTGATACGGAACTGCTCTCCGTCATGCCAGATTACGTACGGGGCCGCATCATACAGATAACATTCTGAATTATTGTTACCTGAGACGGCATCACATGTATCACAATCGATACTTAAGCCACGCGTCGTAACTGAATGGAAATCCATCTGACCGAGAGAATCATACAGCTGATTTCCCACAGCACCGGCATTATTAATTGATAAACTAACAGCATTGGTAAAGAGAGTATCTGACTCGGGTTCCTGAACGGTATCAGCCACGATGAAAGTGACATTCATGGTGTCTGATTCCGCCGTACTCCAGTCATAAATAATACGCCCGGTCAAAACTGCCGGAGCATTGGTCTCATTGACTTTACCGTCAGTATTAATCGTCAGCGTTATGACATGGTAGTTATCCGGAACCAGCTCATCGATGGTATAGCTTACTAAGTCGAAGTCATTATCATCAAATGTCAGCCAGCCATTGTAAGCCGGATCGGCATTATTTAATTCCTCGGCACGAATGTCGGACACAACCAGATCGGTGTTACCGATATTCAACAGGGTTACATCGACTATTTCCTCATCGCCGGGTTTACCCCATGAAGGCACGAAGACACCGGCCGGGTCATAAGCCAGAACCGGTTCCTCAATAATATCAACGCACGGAAGACGGAACCACTGGAATGGGCTGAAAGTCCACATACCTTCACCCTGGATAACACCGCCCGGCCAGAGATCGTTAAGATAAGCGATATCAAGGAAATGGCCGTTATCGGTATGAGTCCAGCCATCACCTTTAACTATGACAGCATTATCGAAATCATCACCGGTACCGGTGGTGTCCATACCCCAACGGGTCATTGACGGCCAACCGTGAGAATGACAGACTACATCAGATTCCGGGCTGTCAGCGGTATCGCATCGCTGGGTGAAACCGGTCAGCATACGGGCCGGATCCCAGTTGCGGCCGTTGTTATCGGAAACCGAGAAATAAAGCTGGGCATTGGCCGAACCGCTGTAACGGTTTTCCGTCCAGGCGGTAATATGGCAGTCATCCCAGAGACCTTTGTCAACAGCCTGATACTGCGCCCATATTACATATAGTCTGCCGGCACATTCCGAAATCATGGGCTTGGTCAGACCCATTGAACTCCAGGCACCGCCGATACAGATACTGTCATAATCGGTCCAGTCGGCCATATAGTTCTTGATAATGGTGATATATTCGGGGGTGGGATCGGCATCCGACCAGTGGAGAATACGACTGCCTATCGGGAACAGCGTCCAGTCCATATCGGTGACTGACTGCGGAATACCATCCTCGTTGACGAACGGACGCGCCGCATAGACAATGTGCAGATCGCCGTCGGATTCGATAACGGCGCTGACATCCGAAAGCGGCACCCAGCCGCCGACGGTTGAGTCAGTCCGGGTGATATTTACATTTGAACCCCAGGTTTCACCGCCGTTCATCGACAGCCTGTAATAAACATCGTTAAAGTTCTGCTCAACCAAAAGACTGATATTTTCCGGAGTGGTTGATTCACTGCCGCCCGGGGTTGCTGGCAGATGCGAGATCCAGACGATTGCGACCTTACCCTCATATCCTTCGTCCACATACGGCGGAGCCGCCTCGACGACATAACCTATAACAGCTGAGGTATCAACCGTCATATAGTCATCCCAGGCATGGGCCGGTCCATCAGGATGAGGTCCGCCCTTCCTTCTGAAATAACGAATCTCATCGGTAGAGGCATCGGTGGACTCTCTGCCAACAATATGGACAATGGTATCAATAGAGGTTCCATTGTCATACAGCTGGAAGCAGGCATAGGGCCAGATAAACTGATCGGTTCCGCCCGGACTGGCACCAAGCAATGAATCCGGAACAGCCTCTTTATAACCAAAATCAACAGAGAGACGACCCTTAGTGGGCCAGATGTTGGGACGATATTCATAAGGCTCAACACCGTCCGGATCAAAGTGGTTATAGGGCATAGCGCGGCCATCATGCATAGTTTCACATCCCACATAACCGGACCGCTGAAGGGCGCCGTGCAGGTCTACGCCCTCTACGAAATCTGGAGTGCCGTGTGTCAGAGATCCAAGAATAGCATCATAGACCTCATGGGCTGTCATACGATAACCGACACCCGGTTCCGGATTGGCGAAGTTTTTCTTCATCCACGCGAAATTCAGATCATGAGTACTCCACCAGGACACCATACGCGCACAACGACCGTTATGCTGGTAGTCATAAGATGTTTTACCAATCTGAGTGCCTATGCCAGCGGCGGGATCATACTCGCCTCTCACCTGTGGTGCCGCGTCGCGCGAACTAAATCCCACATAGCCGGGCTCTTCACCTGGACCGGCATCAGCACCGGCCAGTCTGTTTTTCGCCCAGGTTTTGTAGGAGTCCCACGGCAGATTCTTATGAGTATCGACACCCTGAATGATGTCCTCAACTTTCTGCTGTTTCGTGGGATGCAGTGCTTTCGCGACTGAGGAACCAGCGATGAAGGCAACGATTAACAAGGAGAGGAGTAGAACATTGCCAAAGTTCCTTGTCATTTTTGCGCTCCTTTCAACAATTTATATGTTTAGGTTAAAGAGATAGGACCTCTTTTGTTGCCTGTCACAGAAGCGTACTATTTATTTTTTCGTTTCTGGATTCAAAAACCCTTGCCTACACAAATAACGGGGCTACCTTTACACCCGCAACGTTAATATAGGCATTCATTTATTTCTGTCAAGCCCAAATTTCAAATTTATTACGCCCAGTATTTGATTCCTGAGGATTTTAACCATTCCTGACTTAAATATGGCGGAAAAATATCCGCTTGACAAACACCGCAATAAAAGACTTATTAAAATTAATATAATTATTTTTCAAAAAAATTATCAGTCGGTTTCCGCACCGGGATTATTTTCTCTGAATTCAGCGGCGTTTATAAATAAACTGACTAAATAATAATCCTGTAGACTCCGCAAAGGGGATTTACGGGAATTCTGGGAAGGGGGTGGTTTTAAAGCCAAGACCTGTATTTTATCGTTTTTTCCTTGCAGAAATCTCAAAACAGATGTAAAGGAGAAACCGCTATGAAAAAAGCAACTATCTTCATCATGGCCGCAATCTTATGCTTATGTGCGGCTTCCGTTTCGGCGCAAAAGGTTTCAAGTGACTCGGATGCAACGCTATCTTATGTTTCACGGGATTACCGGGAGGTATACGTTCCGTTCAAGAAGTCTCCGCCATCTTTTTACTATGTGCCGGATCATATAATTCTGAAGTTAAAATCCGAGATAAGCACGACTGAGGAAAGCAAGCTTTCAACCGCTGCTCTAACAGGCTTTGAAAGTATTGACGAACTTAATAAAAAGTTCAAAGTTGAAAAATTTGTCAGGGAATTTCCCGACATTCGGGCAGAGAGTAATATTCATGCCGAACCGAATTTGAGAAAATACTATATCATCAAATATAGCAATGAGTTCGAGATGAAAGAAGTCCTCGAAGCTTACGCAAATGATATCAATGTTGAGGGTGCGCAACCGATTGGAGTCCACCCGATTTATGAGAGAATCCCCAATGATTCGTATTTCCTGTCGGATCAGTGGAATTTCTATGACGTCGACGATAATGATGTAGATGCCACCGACGCCTGGGATTATGAAACAGGCGATGAGACGGTTATTCTGGGTTTGCTCGATACGGGATTGCAGTATAACTCCGGCGATCTGGGCGGCAGTTCGCCATATACGCAGGGAAACGTCTGGATAAACTGGTCGGAATATGAGGGCACGACGGGTATCGATGATGACGGCAACGGCTACATTGATGACTGGGTCGGCTGGGACTTTGTAGATAATGTTTACCCCCTCTGGCCGGGTGAGGACGGCGACACGCCCGACAACGAGCCGACTGATTTTAACGGCCATGGTACTCATGTCGGCGGCATCATGGGGGCAATTACCAATAACAGTTATATGGTGGCCGGTTTGGCCGGCGGCTGGAATGAGAATGCCTCCGATCCGGCTAATGGCGTAAAAATCATGGGCTTAAGAATCGGCTGGTCGGCCCCCTATCAGGGCTATGAAGTCGGTTATGTGCGGATGGATTTTGCGGCCCAGGCCATTTATTATGCTGTTAATAAAGGAGTTACAGCCATCAACTGCAGTTGGGGCTCATCCAATACGGGCGGCCTGGCGGCTGCTGTCGATTATGCCACCGCCAACGGTGTTCTGGTGGTGGCCGCGGCCGGTAATGACGGTGACAGCTACCCCGATTATCTCGGCAACAGAGCCGATGTTATAAATGTCGCCGCCACCGATGATGATGATGTAAAGGCTTCATTCTCCAATTACGGAACCTGGGTTGATGTGGCCGCGCCGGGAGTAGATATATTAAGTACTTTCTCGTATCATTACAATCCGGCTTATATAGCATGGATAAGCGGCACTTCGCAAGCGGCGCCTCATGTGACGGGGGAGGCCGGATTCCTGAAATCATACGCCGATACCCTGACCCGGGATCAGATTGAGAATCTGATACGGACCTATGTTGACGATATAGACAAGCTCAATCCCGGCTATGGGGGGCTTCTGGGAAGCGGTCGCATTAATGTTTTCAAGGCTATTGACGGCGTTGAAGCGCCGCAGGTTACGGTTATCCAGCCGAATGGCGGCGAGGTTCTTTATATAGGGCAGATTTATACTATTATATGGGAAGCGTCAGATAATGTCGGTATAGCCTCAACGATTATTGAGTATTCGGTTGACAGCGGCGAAAACTGGATGTTTATCGCCGAACTTGAGGGTAATCCGGGCAGCTATGACTGGACTGTAACAGGACCGCCTTCAGATCAGTGCCGCATGAAAGTGACCTGCTATGATGCGGTTGGTCTGGCCGGATCGGATATGTCCGATGAAGACTTCTGTCCGCCATATAAGCGGTCGCCATGGAGCTTTGCCATCAAGGCTACCGGTGATTTACCGGCAGAATTTGCGCTTCATCAGAATCACCCCAATCCGTTCAATCCGAGCACCGAGATTATTTTCGCCCTGCCGCAGGCTTGCAATGTAACGCTGTCCGTCTATAATATCCTTGGCCGCAAAGTGGCCACGCTGGCTGACGGTCAATTCGAGGCCGGGACTCATAATGTCATCTGGAACGGCCGCAATGAAACCGGCGGCGAGATTTCCAGCGGACTCTATTTCTACCGCATTAAGGCCGGTGAAAATACCGCTGTCAGAAAAATGCTGCTTCTGAAATAATTCATTCAAACAACGGGGACAGGCGATGATTTGTCTGTCCCCTATTTTATGAGATTCCAATATTGCCGAATACTCCCTTGTCAATTCAATACTTATGAATTAATTTGACACATAAATCTTTGGTATGGAATAAGTGCCAATGGAAAATAATTTTCTGTGGGAGGAAATAGATGAGTGAAATCAAGATGACCGGGGAAATCAGGACCGACTACGATTGCGAAATCAAAGGTTTGCCGGCCAAAATGTGGGCCGAGGCAGTTTTTAATATCGACGGCGAGGAACTGGTGATGGAAATCAGCTGTGAGGAAAAAGTCATTGTTGCCCTGATGGCCGGTGAGGAGGCAGTCTGGAAGGGAACCCTGGAAGGTTTAAAAATGCTTCTGAAGGGCGAAATAAAGGGCCGGTAATCGCGGGCTATATTTTGAAGGGAAATAATCATGAGGCCAACGGTTAGATTCTTAAGCGGCGAGTTAATTGAAAAGATTGTTTCTGAGGGGCGTGAGTTATTATGCGAACTCGGCATGGAAATAAATAACGACGTTGTTTTGAAAATGCTGGCCGACCACGGCGCAAAAATAGACATTGAGAAGAAACGCGCCCGGCTGACACAGGAAATTATCGATAAATCAATTAAGGCCGCGCCCGGATCGTTCAAATTATACGATTCATCGGGCCGTGAGGCAGTCGATCTATCGGGATACAACGTTAATTATACGCCCGGTTCGGCGGCCATAAATATTCTCGATTACGATACGGGAAAAATCCGTCGGCCGGTGACATCGGATTATATCAAATATACGAAATTAATGGGCGGGATGAATTTTATCGCTTCGCAGGCAACGGCGATGGTCCCCTCGGATGTGCACGAAAGAATATCCGACAGCTACCGTCTTTACCTCAGCCTGCTCTACTCCGAAAAGCCGGTCGTGACCGGCGCATTCACCATCAAGGCATTCGAAATAATGAAAGATCTGCAACTGGCTGTCCGCGGGTCAAAGGAGGCGCTGGCCGAAAAGCCACTAACGATATTTTCCTGCTGTCCGACGGCACCGCTCAAGTGGAGCGATGTTACCTCACAGAATGTGGTTGACTGCGCCGAATATTCAATCCCGGTGGAATATATTTCGATGCCGCTGTCCGGGTTTATCGCCCCGGTGACGCTGGTCGGTTCGCTTGTCCAGCATACCGCCGAAACACTGAGCGGTCTGGCGATAAGTCAGTTGACCAAGCCGGGGGCACCGGTATTATACGGAGGTTCGCCGGCGGTTTTCGATATAAGGTATGAAACGACACCGATGGGTGATATCGGGACGATGATGATAGACTGCGCCTACAACGAAATCGGCAAGTATCTGGGTCTGCCGACACAGGCTTATATCGGTTTGAGCGACGCCAAGATGCTTGACGCCCAGGCCGGGCTGGAAAGTTCGATGGGCGCGACACTGGCGGCGCTGGCCGGTATCAATAATATCTCCGGGCCCGGAATGCTCGATTTTGAATCTCTTTTCAGCCTTGAAAAACTGGTGCTCGACAATGAAATCTGCGGCCTGACCAAACGGATGATCCAGGGTATCGAGCCCAAAGAAGACTTCCCCTCGCTGCCGCGATTCGAGGAGTTGATGAAAGAAAAGCATCTGCTTATATCCGAACATACCATGAAATACATAAACGAGGAAATCCATTTCCCCGGCGCGTCGATTGATCGCGCCAACCGATCCCGCTGGCAGGAGGAAGGAAGCCTGACACTGGGACAGAGAGCCCATACCGAGGTGGAAAGAATCATAGCGGAGTATAAGCCAGCGGCGATTTCCGACGAAGTAAAAAAGGAACTGACCGGCCTGATGGAAGCCGAAGCCCGCCGGTTCGGAATGGACAGACTCCCGGAGAGAGATTAATGCGAGAAATTGTCCCGATTGAGATGGACAAAACAATCCCATCAGTTATCACGGTATTGCGGACCCAGGGCATTCCGCAATCATCATTGCCGGAGCCGCGGGTTGAGAAACTGGCCGAAGAGGCAATCCGGACATATAAAAATCTGACCCGGCCTTTCGGGATACTCTCCGACATATCGAAAAACGATTTTTCGGCAGTTTATTATGGTGAGGGACAGAATGAACCGGAGACGCCATTGGAAGATATTTATAGACAATCAGAATCACTGGCACTGTTTGCGGTCACGATTGGCGAGGCGGCGTGTAAGGCAATCAGTGCTTTGTTTGATGCCAATGAATTCGCCGCCGGGGCGATGCTGGATACGACGGCTTCGGAAGCAACCGAAATGGCGGCGCAAATACTTGAAAATCAATATGCAGATTATCTGATAAATAATAATTCAGTTGAGAACAGGACAGGGATTCTGCGTTTCAGCCCGGGCTATTGCGGCTGGCATGTCAGCGCCCAGAAGAAGCTGTTCGAATACTTAAAAGCGGAAGAAATCGGAATCGAACTGAATGAAAGCTACCTGATGCAGCCATTGAAATCAATCAGCGGTGTCATAATCACCGGGCGGATGGAGATATTCGAATTCGACGACAATTACCCTTTTTGCTCCGACTGCACCGACCATGCCTGCCGGGACAGGGCCAGGTTTATAGGGAAATCGGCAATCAAGTAATGAATGAAGATAGCGACATAAAAACAGAAATTAACCATCATGAGACTGTTGGTACAGCAGATGGCATAACCGGCGGAAACGACCTGCAAAGGATAATATGGATTATTACGGCCGTCGTTGTAATCTACGGTATTTATCAGATTATCAGTCTGGCCTGGGTGGGTGATGATGCTTTTATTTCTTACCGCTACGCGAAAAATTTGATTGACGGCAACGGCCTGGTTTTCAATATCGGTGAAAGAGTGGAGGGGTACACCAATTTCCTCTGGACGATAATGACAGCCGGGGCGTTATATGCCGGATTCGAGCCGATACTATTTACTCAGATAATTACGGCGGCATCATATATTATCACGGTCGGCCTGCTTATCATATTCAGTATCAGGCTGTCGGGATTAAAGAACTCGGGATTATCGTTCGTCGTTCCCATAGCGGCTCTGGCCATTCTGGTACAGTATGATTATCATGTCTGGGCGACATCGGGGATGGAGACGGCATTCGTAGCATTTCTGATTACCTCGGCCTATATATTAATGGTGCGGGGACAGTCAAGGAAGATGTATTTTCTGTCCGGTTTGATTCTGACTGTTGCGGTCTTGACCCGCCCCGATTCCATGATATTTTATGTAATGGGACTTATCTTTGTCATCATACAATCAAGAGGGTACCGCCGGGGAATTATTTATTATTTAATTCCGGTCTTGCTTATTTTTGTGCCGTACTGGATATGGAGATATTCTTATTACGGTTATCCCTTCCCCAACACTTATTATGCCAAATCGATTTACATGTCGTGGTATTCGCAGGGTTTGACATATCTCCTTACCTACATGAAAACATATTATATTCTCTTTCTCCTGCCACTGGTGGTTCTGGCGGCACTGCCACGGTTGTCAATTCAGTTTCTGACGCGCAGGCATTTCGATAATGAAATCGACCGGGCCTGGTTTCTGGGGATATTATTTATAGTACCCTATGTTTTCTATGTGGTTCGCATCGGCGGTGATTTCATGCACGCCCGGTTCTTCATCCCGATAACACCGATTGCGTTCATATTCCTTGAAACAGCAGTGGTCTGCATCACAAAAAAGAAAGACCCCAGGATTATCCTGGGAATGATAATTGTCTTGTCGGTTCTATTCCGGTGGAATCATTTTGCCTATGAAAACGCCGCCGTCAGCGGTATATGCGACGAAAGGACATTTTGTCCGGCCGAAGAAATAGAGCAGGCCAAAATAGACGGCGCCCGAATGAAAAAATATATCAAGGATTCGGACATTGTCATAGGCTTTTACGGCGGCAAGGCGATGCTGATGTACTATTCCGAGGCACCGATGGCGATTGAATGCCAAGCCGGGCTGACCGATGAATACATCGCGCATCAGCCTCTTGAGGAACGGGGCCATATCGGAAATGAAAAAAGCGCCACCGAGGAATATTTGGCTGAAAGAAGAATACATTTCATCGCCGTCAAAACCAAGCCGTTATTTCCCAACCAGGTGGGCGTTATATCCTTCGAGGGTTCGACTCTCCCGATAAAAATGTATGACAACAAAATAATGGATGAGTTGGAAAAATATCCGGGTATCGAATTTGTCGATTTCCCGAAATTTTTGGATGATTATATTGCCGGTATTGAAAATATTCCCGAAGAGGAGTTTCTAAGTAATTTTATAAGCTTTAAAAATTATTATTTCGATTTTAATAATGATCCAGAGCGGCTGGCGCCCTTTATCGAAAGGGCGAAGTATTTTATGAGCCGGAGGGAAAATGCCGGCTGACATACATGCAAGAAAAAGCAAAGGAGCAATATATGAGCCTGCTTGTTGATTTATCCGGTTATCTGCAGAAAGGTGAAGCTCTGAAAGTGGCCGAGTTGACGCAAAAAGCGATTGATGAAAAAATCGAACCAAAAACCATTCTCGATGACGGCCTGATTGCCGGAATGAACGTTGTCGGTGAAAATTTCAAAAATCATAAGATATTCCTTCCTCATGTTCTTCTGGCGGCCAAAGCGATGTACGCCGGAATGGATTTATTAAAACCGCTGATGATTAAGGAAGGTATCCCGACTATGGGCAAGGTTGTTATAGGCACCATTAAAGGCGACCTGCACGATATCGGTAAGAATCTGGTCGGCATTATGCTGAAAGGCGCCGGATTTGATGTTGTCGATCTCGGCAAAGATGTCCCTCCGGAGAAATTTATTGATACGGCCCAAAAAGAAAAGGCTCAGGTTATAGGTTTATCGGCGCTCCTGACAACCACCATGTCGGGAATGAAGGAGGTAATAAAAATACTTAAAGAGCGCGGCCTGTACGGCAAGATAAAGGTTATTGTCGGCGGGGCTCCGCTTTCGAGCGATTTCGCACGGGAAATCGGAGCCGATGCCTACTGCTTTGACGGAATAAAAGCTGTTGAATGCGTGAAGCGATTTGTCGGAGTCGCTTAATATGGAAAATATTCTCGACCGCATAAAGGCCGGTGAGGTGCTTGTCTCTGACGGCGCCATGGGCACAATGCTGTTTCAGAAGGGCCTTCAGGTCGGTGAATGTCCGGAAAAGGTTAACCTTGAAAAAAGTGATATTCTCGAGGAAATCGCTCAATCGTATTACCGGGCAGGCGCAGATATAATCCATACCAATACATTCGGCGGCTCGCCTTTGAAACTGGCCATGTATAATCTGGATAATCGGACCGAGGAGATAAATATCAGGGCGATTCGTGCCGCCCGGCATGCAGTCGGCGAAAATGCCTATCTTTCGCTGTCGTGCGGTCCTTCCGGTAAAATTTTAAAACCGTACGGGGATACTGAGCCGGAGGAGATGTATGAAAGTTTCAGACGTCAGATAAAAGCGGCCGTATCAGAAAGTGTCGATATGATAACGGTTGAAACCATGACAGATTTAACCGAGGCCCGGCTGGCCATAAAAGCGGTCCGCTCGGTGTCGGATTCGATTCCGCTTGCCGCAACAATGACATTCGATGCCACCCCTGACGGATATTTCACCATCATGGGAGTGAGTGTGCAACAGGCCGCCGGGGAACTGGCGGAAGAGGGCGCCGATTTAGTCGGCTCCAATTGCGGTAATGGTATAAAAAATATGATTGAGATTGCATCAGAATTTAAAAAGTCCTCTCATTTGCCGATAATCATTCAATCGAATGCCGGTTTGCCGGAGATGAAAGGAGATATCCCGGTTTATTCCGAAACACCGGAATATATGGCCGGCGAATGTCGAAAACTTCTTGATCTGGGTGTTAATATAATAGGCGGATGTTGCGGGACAACCCCGGCACACATTTCAGCGATTAAAAAAGTTGTGGAAGCTTATCAATAGTGCTGACTCAATGAAAATATCAAATAAAATCCTTCTGGGAACGGCACTTTTTTTTACGGTCATTTACTGGATAATTCTTATTTTCAGAATCCCCGTTTTTCAGGTTATTCCAGGTTATTTCTGGCATTTTATGGCCTTCATCAATACCCCTTTGAGCAGTCTGTGGATTATCGTACCGATAATTGGATTGGCTGCTGTAGTGTTCATCATGATATTCAGCAAGAAGCTAACCAAAGATTGGTACATACTTTTGTTATTGATAATATTGGGTTATGTTACACAAACGGGTTCCAGCCTTATGGAAGGTCGAGGAATGAATGATTTGCGCCGCCGCATGATAGATGCAGGCCATTCCGAATTCGGCCGGCTGGCAGCACTGGAAGGTAATTTATACGATATATCTTCCCATTACGAAGAATTCCTCCAAAAATCAGATTCCATTAGATTCGCCAATACCAAACCGCCCGGACAGCTGCTGTTCTATATGCTTATGCAGAAAATATCCAATTTGTTTAATCCGCAAGAAACTCCGTTTAATCGTTATCTGCGGCTGATTATCTTTGCCTCCTTCGCCTTCCCCCTGTTGACCTACCTCGCTATTATCCCCATCTATTATTTCTGCAAAATGTTTATGGAGCGACAAACAGCCCTCCTGGCATGTCTGCTGTACATTTTTACGCCCAGTGTAACATTGGTAACCATGCACCTTGACCAGGTATTATATCCATTTCTTTTTATGATATGCATGTTCCTGATTCTCCATGCCTGCCGCAATAACAGGATCGTAATGACTCTGATATGCGGAGCGGCGGCCTGGATTGCAGTCTATGTTTCATTCTCGTTGCTGACGGTTATCCCGGCGGTACTTTTTTGCATTATTGCTTACAGCTTATCGCATTCAGGTGTCCTGTTTAACAGCAAAAGCACTAAAATCACGGTAGCCTTCGCGGGCGGCTTGGTGCTTCTGCAACTATTGTCTTATATCGCTTTAAATTACGACATCTTCGTCCGTTACCACAATGCCATGGCATATCACCAGTCATGGAAGGAGTGGGAATCGGGATGGGGTTCTAATTTTCTGTATGCCGGTCTTAATTTTATCGAATTCGCCTGCTGGATCGGTCTGCCGATAGCGATATTTTTCGGCGCCGCCATAGTTACATCAATAAGGAATATCGTACGAAAGATATATAATTTTGATTCTCTGCTGACCCTGATTACAGCCCTGTTAATTTTAATTCTCGGATTTTTTGGTAAAACCAAAAGCGAGGTCGGTCGCCTCTGGATATTTATGATGCCGATGGTTTGCATTGTTGTTGTTGCCGATTTATCCCGCAGATTCAAGGGTAATACCAGATGGATTGCCGGCGGTTTATTAACACTGCAACTGATAACAATTCTGCTTATGAAAAGATTCCAGGATTTCTGGTAAACGACGGTATTTGAACTTATTTTACTATAGTTGTATATTTATATGTAATATGAAGAATACGGGAAAATTGATGAAGACCGAAAAACGACTTTCCCTGATTTCATACATTATTATTCTGACACTGGTATTGCTGCGGGAGATTCCATTATTTCTTCCCACCTCACGAACATGGGGTTTCAGTCACCTGATATATTTGCCAGAAGAATTTATTATTGCATTCTTTGTTCTGGCGGGTTTTGCCCTGATTGTGCCATTTATAAAACAAGCGGATAAGTGGGGCCTTTTTATCAGCCAATGGTTCAATAACGTTTTCATGGATAGCCGGGCAGGATATTGGCCTCGATTGGTCTTAGTCATGTGCATGACGGTGCTATTCATTGCTTTTACCACGCCAACACATTTTTTGGGGGATTGCTATATTCTCATAAAGAATCTGGCGCCGGCGACAGGCATGTTTTTCAAATGGGATGAGGTCGGCATTTTCAAATGGAGCGAAATCGGCATCGCCAAATTCATGATTATTGTCAAATCGCTTATCGGCGGATCCGATGAACACGGTGCGTTGATAGCTTTCCGGGTCGTATCAATTGTGTCCGGAGTTGTGACTATCTGGTTTTTCTTTTTGATTGCACGCATATTATCGGAAGATAAGATTAAAAGACTGCTGATTTTTACATCGTCATTTCTATCGGGCCTGCTTCTTCTCTTTTTCGGCTATGCCGAATACTATCATGTTATCTGGGCGTTTATGACGATGTTCATCTATTTTGCCACAAAATATATAAAATATAACCGGGGTATTGCGGCCGCCTCTTTGGTACTGCTTATCGGGACTGTTTTTCACCTGCAGACGGCCGTTTTTTTTCCAGCCCTTTTATTCGCCGTTTTCAGCACCGGGCGGGGCCGGGAATTTTATGACAAGCGCAAAAAACTGATTTGGGGAACGATAATCGGCTTTTCATTTGTAATTCTCGCCGCCGCCATTTTTAAGATCATGACCGACCTGTACATCGAAGACATGTTTTTGCCACCCTTCACCGGCAAGCCGGTCGATCGAAGTTACGCCGCATTCAGTCCTTCGCACCTGCTCGATATTTTTAATGAGTTCATCCTGATCGCCCCCCTGTTTTTTGTTATGGTCGTATTCGGAATTAAGAATGTCAGAAGCCTTTTCAAGGATAAAACAGCCGTATTCCTGGCTCTGTCAGCGGCCGGATGCCTGCTTTTTTTATTTCTGATTGATCCCAAGCTGGGTATGCCGAGGGACTGGGATCTTTTTTCATACACGGTTTATCCGGTATTGCTGTTATTTTTCGTTCTGGCCGGAGATTTAGATATACAGGTTCTCAGGAAAATGATAATATCAATCATATTGATACTTATAATTTCGCCTCTACCCTTTTTATTGACCAATTTGAATCGTGAATCCTCGGCCGAATATGTTGAGGATTTAATCGCCCTCGATCAGAAAAAAACTATCGCCGGGCTTATTATACTTTATGATTACTATGAACAGCAGGGCAACAAGGCCAAAACCGATTCACTTGGCTTTATTTATCATGTTGCCTATCCGCGGGAAACCGGCAGCCGCCTGGCTATGGATGCTCTGGAGGCAGACGATATCAAAACAGCTGAAAAAATAATCGAGAAAATTGGGGCAGATAAATTCGACGCCAGCTATCAACGGGTTATGGCTCGACTGTACTACAAACTGGGAGATTACGATAAAGCGTTGGAACATATTGAGAAAACCATACAATTGCGGCGGTATTTTTCAGAAATCTACTGGGAACGGGCAATGATTTACTTAGAACAGGGCGAACATGAAAAAGTCTTTGCTGATTTACGAAAAGGATTACAGCTCAATGAATCCAGCCCGGCAGTTATAGAAGGTATGGCATTCGCGCATAACTTTTTCAAAAATTACGACTCCAGCATTTATTACGCCCAAAAACTAATCGACGCGGATACGGCGATTGCGGCCGGTTATTTCTGGCTGGCCAAATCATATTTCACGATGGGATTTCTTGACAGCGCCAAAATGTACGCTGATCGGTGCGCCGAATACATGGAATCAGACTCTGCCATCGCGGCCGGATTAAGAGTTTTGCGGCAACAGATTGATGCGCGAAATAAACCGGTTTCAGAGAAAAATTAATTTTTTAATAAATGCCTCCGGAAGGAGTATATCCTGTCACCGAGCGAAAAAATATTCCGGGTATCGTACGCTGTCCTTATCGTTTTGATTCTCATTTGGCTGATACCTTTCATTAACCCTAATCTGCGGAGCTGGGGTTTTAATCATTTGATTTTTCTGCCGGACGGTTATAAGGTAATATTTTTCATCCTGGCCGCCGCGGCGCTGGTTCTGCCGTTCTTTAGAATTTTTGAAAAATGGGCGGGTTACATAACGAATTTCTTTTATGCGAAATTCTTTAAATCCGGCTATAGATATATCTATAGGTTGATTTTTGTACTTATTATGACAATCCTTTTTATAATATTTGCGACACGGACACATTTTCTGGGTGACGGGTACAGCCTCCTGAGTACCATTGGTTCTGAGTCAATCTCATTTTCCAAATGGAGTGAACTGGGTGCTTATTGGCTTGTTAAGTCAATACTATCACTATTTGATTATAAAGACCAGGATCTTGTGCAACTTATTTATCGGATTATTTCAGTCACATCCGGCCTAATAGTTATCTGGTTTCTTTTTTCTATAACAGGTCTTATAACAGAGAACGCTCTGAAAAGATATCTTGCCTTTATTGCATTATTATTGTCCGGATCACTTTTGCTCTTTTTTGGATACGTGGAAAATTATCCAATATTATGGGTGTCGATGTGCGGAATAATATATTTCGGACTCCGGTGCTTAAAACATGGTGTCGGTATAACATGGTTTCTTCTTTTCTTAATTGCCGGAATAGCACTTCACATGCAGATTGCCATTTGTCTCCCGGCAGCATTATATGTAATCTTTATCAGGGCCCAAAAATCAAAATTAAGTCTGGAATCAAAATATTTACTGCCAATTGGCTTATCTATTATAAGCCTGTTTTTAATTGCTGTATTGATATATAAATATTTAACAGACCTGTACTTTCAGAATATGTTACTGAGTCTTTTTCCTTCGGATCAAGAGAAAAGTTATACAATATTCGGCACGTCTCATATAATTGATATTGTCAATGAATTATTATTAATTTCGCCGCTTTTTATATTCCTATTAACTTTTATAAGTATAAGAGGGATCGATGGCCTGAGAAAAACCTGTCTGATTTTTCTCTCCTT
>Ga0272443_10003838_pt1 | contig 17184 bp, 14 predicted proteins | sample SSMAcet12_FD_193581 | JGI IMG/M metagenome (GOLD analysis project Ga0272443, IMG submission 193581) | Marine sediment archaeal communities from Little Sippewissett salt marsh, Falmouth, MA, United States - SSM-Acet-12 | ecosystem: Environmental > Aquatic > Marine > Wetlands > Sediment ... | reverse complement strand
TGGTGGATACTATCCAACAGGGTGCATCACCGGCGGGAATTACGAAAATCGTCTGGTCGCCACAATCGGCAATCTCAAGCGGAGTCTACTTCTTGAGAGTACGTCAACAGGACAACATTTCAAGAGTAATTAAATCCGTACTCCTGCGATAAAGACCGCTCACATTTTGTTCGAGTCGTCCTCTTTATTCTGCATCGCTTCCCGCTCTTCGCGGATTTCGGACATTGTCAGCGCAAAAAGCCGCACCGGACGATAGATCCCAAAACTTCCCTCCACCCAGACCTCGCCGCGCGTCCATTTTATCCAGGCCAGATAACCCAGGAGAAGGACAAATAGGGAGAGAGTGCAGATCAGGCCTCCCTCGGGGCCGAAATCTCCCCCCGTCCAAATAGCAGGACCCGTCTGTTCAGTCACCATCAACGAGACGAAGGGCGGAAATCCGCTGAGGGTCAGTCCCCAGACCGTGCCCATGGTCAGGTTCCAGGTGATGTGGACGCCAATGCCGATCATCAAACTGCCCGTGAGCAGGAAAGGTACCGAGAACAGGAATCCGTAGAGAATCAGGTTAATCCCGCTGAGGGTCGTCGCGTTGGGGTTGTCGAAATGGACGTAACCGAAAATCAGTCCTGCAAGAACGACAGAAGCCCAGATGCGGTGCTTTGGATTGCGGAGAAATCGGAACTCCTCGGTGAAATTGCGAAGCAGGAATCCACGGTAAATCAGCTCCTCATTGATGCCGATCGTGACAAACAGCAACGCCGCCATCCAGAAGGCTCTGCCAATATCCCCATCCAGAAACCTTGTCCACGGATTGAAATCCATCCGGACCCAGCCCAGCGCTTTTTCCAGCCAGACGATTCCTGCGACGACGAGCGCACCCCAGATCAGTCCAAAGAGAAGATCCGGGAGGGTGTGTTTGTCAACAAACAGTCCGTAGTCGCTCATGGAACGGCGGTCAAAGAGGAGGGAGAACCCGGCGAGTAGGATCAGAATGCCAACCGTTACCGAAATTTGCCGGGGAACGAGCGGGATATACTGTGCGGCTCGCATGAGGTTGGTGTAGAGCAGGAAGAACAGCAAAACACGCCAGATTGTCCCAACCCGGACCTTTTTATAATCCCAGATTAGACTCCAGAATCTCTTCATGGTTCTGTCCTGTTTTAAGGGCTCCGGCGCTCAGCAACATCTCAAGATGGCGATGAGGTCGATTTGGGGCAACAGAATAACGGCCAAAAAGAGGTTTAGAAACGGACTACGGAGCGAGGGATGCTTGCAAACCCCTTCGCCGTCCCCCATCTTCCCTGCACAACCAAACCGAGGAGCCGGTTTTGCGTATCGCGGTCATTCGTTTCAGTTCACTGGGCGATGTTCTCTGCACGGGCCCAGCCGTTCGCGGGCTGAGGGCTGCCTACCCTGAGGCGGAGATCGTTTTTGTTACAACCGGAGTGTACTCGGATATCGCTGCGGCGCTGCCGGGAGTGGACCGTGTTGCAGTAATGGAACGGCGTGGAAGACAGTTTGCGCTGGATATGGAGCGGGTTGTCTGGGAGGGGCCGTGGGATATCGCGGTTGACCTCCAGGGTTCGCCCCGCAGCCAACGGTTGTTGAAGTCGATGAAACCGGTAAGGTCCGCCTCCGATTTCCCGCCCCGTTTCCGCCGCTCCATGCTCATCACCACCAAAATCCGATTTGGAGCTTTTCAGGATGTGCCGAAACGGATGTTGAACCGTCTTTACACACTCGGTGTGGGGGATGATGGCGGCTCGTTGAAGATAATCGTACCGGATGAGGCGGTGGAATCGGTTCAGGACCGCTGGGGCGGGGGGTTGAAGGGTGCTCTGGCGTTAATCCCCGGCGCGAAACACGAGACGAAGCGTTGGCCCGGCAAGTACTGGGCTGAATTGGTGCACACGCTCGATCCGGGGCGTGCCGTCGTTATCATCGGGAGCGCGGGTGATGTTTCGAAGGAGTTGAGCGAGGCGCTGAAGGGGCGTGAAAAGGTCTACAATCTGGCGGGGGAGACCTCGCTGATAGAGGCTGCAGCGGCGCTGAAGAGCTGTAGTGCTGCGGTCACTGGAGACACCGGCCCGATGCATCTGGCTGTTGCAGTAGGTACACCTGTTGTCGCCATCTTTGGACCCACCGTCCGCGAGTTCGGGTTTATGCCGTTCCGCGCCGGTGGTGAGGTGTTGGAAAACCGTCTCTGGTGCCGGCCCTGTTCTGCGCACGGTACAAACCAATGTCCGCTGGGTCATCATAAATGCATGCGATTGACAAAGCCGGCGGATGTCCTCGAGGCGTTGGGGCGGTTGGATTAAGCAGTTCCATGGATAGGTGCTGGGACGGAGAAGCGATGATGCTTTGGCGGGCGCTATACAATGTGATTTTCGTTCCGCTGATGGAGCTGGGGTTGATCCTCGCCGGTTCCGTAAACGGCAAGGTCAGGCGCGGGATCAAAGGGCGTCTTGGTGAGGGAGAACGGCTCAGGACTGCTCGAAGCCGCTGCCGCGACGATGTCCCCCGAATCCTGATCCATTGCGCTTCCGCTGGAGAACTGGAGAGCGCCGTCCCGATCATCGAGGCGATGGGTGATGCCCACGATGTGGATATTCTGCTCTCCTATTTCTCGCCATCCGCTGTCGACCGTGCGACGAAAGTGGAAGGTCCGGTGGATCACCTCTATCTGCCAGTGGATAGCCGCCGCCGAATCCGCAGATTGCTTCAAACCCTTGAACCCTCGTTGATCGTCTTCGTGAAACATGATATCTGGCCCAACGTTGTCTGGGAGGCTCGCTCGGCGGGAATCCCCGTAGTGCTGGCGAATGGCAACTTCCGGCCCGACAGCAAACGGTTGAAACGTGCCGCGATTCCCTTTGGACGCGCAGTGCTTCCCTATCTGAACGCGATCTACACCGTTGCGCGTGATGATGCCCACCGTTTCCGTTTCCTCGCGGGAAAAGAACCGACGATCATTGTCACCGGCGACACCCGCTTCGACCGCGTGATTCAGCGGGCGCGTCAGGGCAGGGATGATCAGGGGGCGTTGGCCGACAGGCTGAAGGGACGGTCCGTTGCGGTAGCTGGCTCGACCTGGCCCGCGGATGAAAAACGGCTGTTGCCCGCATGGAAAAAAGTCAAGGAACAGATGCCGGAAGCGGTCCTCGTCGTTGCTCCCCATGAGCCGGGGATGTCGAGGTTGCGCCAGATCATCGAATCAGCCTCCGCAGAGGGGTTGAGTGCTGTGACGATGACGGAAATCGAAGAGGGTGCGGAACTCGCGGACCTGCTGCTTGTGGACCGGGTTGGAGTGCTGGCGGGAATCTATGGGCTCGGAAAAATCGCCTACGTCGGTGGGGCGTTCGGCACGGGAGTCCACTCGGTCATCGAACCCGCTGTGTTCGGGATCCCGGTGCTGTTTGGTCCGAGACACCTGATGAGCCACGAAGCGCGTGACCTCGTTGAGCTGGGCGCCGCCCTGAAAGTTGAGGATTCGGAGGAAGTTTTTGAGGCGGTTAAGGATGCCTTGGCCGGAGGACCGGTGAGCGTGGAACGCGGCGATAAGGCGGGGGCGTTTGTACGTGAGCGGGAGGGAGTCGCCACACGAGTGGCGGAACACCTTGTCGCTCTCGCGCAGGACTCGTAGAGATGCTGACCTTCCGCGATGTTACGCTTTCCTATCCCCTGCGGGGGAAAATCTTCAACTCTCTGAACCTCCATATTTCTCCGGGCGAACGTGTGGTTATCGCTGGCAGGAGCGGATCGGGCAAGACAACACTCCTGCGGTTGGCGGCCGGACTGATCGAACCAGATGCGGGACAGGTGGACCATGAAGGAGCCTGGCCCGTGGGATTTGTCCGTCAGCAACCTGAGAACCAGTTAATCGCAGGTACCGTCAGCGAAGAGGTGGCCTTCGCGCTGGAGTACGCCGGATTCACCTCGGACGAGATAACCAGTCGGGTTGAGGAGACCCTCGCTGCGACGGGATTGACTGAGCTCGCGGACAGATCGCCCGTCCGCCTCTCCGGTGGGCAGATGCAACGTGTGGCAATCGCGGCGGCATTGGCGATGAAACCGCCCCTCTGGCTGCTCGACGAACCAACCGCCTACCTCGATGCCGACGGCAGAAAACGTGTTCACAGCCTTATATCGTCAGTTCCCGGAACCTCTACACTGCTCTATGCCACCTCGGACCCGGAAGAGCTTACGCTTGGCGACCGGCTGGTTGTCCTCGCGGAAGGCCGAGTTGCCGCGGATGGCGTGCCCGAAAAGCTTTTTGAAAAGGGAGTGCTTGAGGAGCTGGGGTTGTATCCTCCCCGCAAATGGACACTCGCCCGGCGCATGGTCCCCGCAGCTCCCCAAAAGGCTCCCGTCTCCAGTGGAAATCTCCCGGAGGAGTCAAGTAAGCCTGTAAGAGCATTACATTCCGCCGAGTCTCAACCGAAAACGCTCGTTGCCACGGATCTTCATGCAACGAGGCGGGAGTTCCTGGGGCCGGAACGTGAAGCCCTGAAAAAAGTGAGCCTTCGGGTTGAACCCGGCGAGATCGTTGCGCTGGTCGGCCCCGGGGGAGCGGGGAAGTCCAGCCTGCTCGAGGCGCTTGCGGGGTTGCTGGAAATAGACGGCGGTTCCGTTCTTTGGGGCGATTTGAGCCCGGACAAGCTGAGCGGAAACATCGGGATTACATTCCAGTTTCCTGAGCGGTCGTTTTTTGCTGAGTCGATTCTTGCGGAAATCTCTTACGGTCCGAAAAAACGGGGTCTTGAGAATCCGGAGCAACGGGCCATAGAGGCGCTAAGCCTTCTGGGTTTGCCCAATAACGGCGAATTCCTGAAGAGGAGCCCCTTCGAACTGGCGGGCGGCGAGGCGAGGCGTGTCGCACTGAGTGCTGTTGCAGCGCTGGCGCCGGATTACTGGTTGGTGGATGAACCGACCGCCGGACTGGACGTTGTGGATGCCGCGGCGGTGGGACGCCTGATTCGACAGGAAGCGGAACGGGGCTGCATCGTTATCGTCGCCGGACACGATGTTGACCGGTTTGCTGACTGGACCACACGCTGGGTTGTTCTCGACGATGGTCAGGTCCGATTTGATGGCGACCCGAGAGCAGCGTGGGCGGAGGGTGGTCTTCCGGGATACGAGAGAGTCCCTGCGACAGTTCAGGCGTGGCGAGATGCCGGGCGGGATGTCCGGAAAATGCCCACGATGGAGTACAGGGAAGTTTCAAAGTTGCTGGCTGGTAATTCGTGAACATGAGCCCCGCCATGATGCGGGGGGATAGACGGAAGAGAAGCATGAAAATCCTGACACTCAACTGCGGAAGCAGTTCGATCAAGTACCAGATCTTCAACATCGATGGCGATGGAAATGAAGTGCTGGCCAAGGGCGGCATCGAGCGAATCGGCATGAAGGGCGCGATCCTCAAGCATGAACGCTACGATGGCGACAAGGTGAAAATTGCTGGTGAAATCGTTGACCACACCGCAGGCATCGAGTACATCCTCGCGGTATTGCTCTCGCCCAACCACGGCGTGATCAAGGACCGTAAGGAGATCGAAGCGGTAGGTCATCGTGTTGTACACGGTGGTGAAACCTTTACCGGGTCGGTGCTCATCGAAAAGGATGTGATGGATGCGCTGCAAGACAGCGTGGACCTCGCGCCGCTTCACAATCCGGCGAACATCAAGGGTATTGTCGCCTGCCAACGACTGATGAAAGAGACCCCAATGGTGGGTGTGTTCGACACCGCTTTCCACCATACGCTGCCGGATTACGCCTACCTCTACGGACTTCCACACCTGCTCTATCGCCGTTACCATATTCGCCGGTACGGTTTTCACGGAACGTCGCATTACTATGTCTCCCGCCGCGCAGCGCAGATGGTAGGCAAGCCGGTCGAAGAGATGAAAATCATTACATGCCACCTTGGCAACGGTGCTTCGATGGCAGCTGTAGATGGTGGCAAATCCGTGGACACGACGATGGGATTTACCCCAGTTGAGGGATTGATCATGGGAACCCGCGTCGGCGATCTGGATGCCGGTGCGCTGCTTCATATCATGGGCCGTGAGGAGATCACCCTTGGCGAGACAAACACGCTTTTGAACAAGCACTCAGGACTGATCGGCATCAGCGGAGTCTCCTCCGATATGCGTGAAGTCGAGGATGAGGCAACGGCCGGTAACGAGCGTGCTCAACTCGCGCTCAATATGTTCACCTACCGTGTCCGCAAATACATCGGAGCCTACGCGGCGAGCATGGGCGGTCTCGACACGATCGTCTTCACAGGCGGTATCGGCGAGAACAGCGACATCGTCCGCCGTGACGTTCTCAGCCCCCTCTCGTTCCTCGGTGTGAAACTGGACGAGTCCAAGAACACGGTTCGTTCGAGTGAAGAGCGTGCAATCTGCGCCGAGGACAGCGCGATCAAGGTTCTGGTGATCCCGACCAACGAGGAGTTGGTGATTGCACAGGAGACCTTCGAGGTCGTTTCGAAAAACTGACCTTTCTGTCCGATTGATAAGAATATCTCCCCCGATTCTCCGAAACGGAGGGCCATCGGGGGAGCTTTTTTTATGTTTGTTCTATGAACAAACAAGCCCCGGCTCTGAACCGGGGCTCGATGATTACAGCTTTGAAGAAGATATTACTTCAGGTACAGAATACGTTGAGCACTCAGAACCCTCTTTCCAGAACTTACCTCAAGGAAATAGATCCCACCTGCGAGTTCCTTTGGCCTGATCGTAAACGTATGCTTGCCGCTCCTCAGGCGCCCTTGTTGAATCTGCTCAACCTGTTGACCCAAAGTGTTGTACACCGTGATGCTTATCTCCTGTTCCTCAGGAAGTGTTACCGTGACAATGCTCTGCTCGTTGAAGGGGTTGGGATAAGTACTCACTTTGAAATCTTCCGGCAACCCAATGCCGTCAACGTAGAGAATTTCCTTGGCCCGCTCTCCATTGAGATAAACGACCTCGAGCATGTATTCATAGCTCCACCCGTCGAGCGCGGAGTTGTCGAGGAACGAAGTCTCTGTCAGTGGCGCGCTGTTCAGCAGTAGCCACGAGGATCCTCCAGCTTCCCGCCGGTAGACGTTATAACAATCAACATTTTGTCCCTCGGGCGCTGACCATGTGATTTTTACACCACTGGCCGTTCTGGTGGCAGAGGCATACAGATCCGATATTGCCGTGTATTGTGTGTAGCTGGTATAGGGGGTGAGGATGCCGAACTTGACTGACATGTCCACAATCCAGTTGATAATCTCTTCGTCCTCACCGTACACATACATGTAAGCGATATAATAGTCGATGCCCCTCATCGCCCAGATTCTTGGGACGAAGTCGTTTTCCGAGATCTCCTCCGGAAACTCGAACGGTCCAAAGGTCAGGGAGGTGTCCCTGCCGGAGATATCGCCATCCAGTTCGATCATTGTCGTTCCCGCCGAGTACCTGCCTGCAATTGAAGTCTGCGATCCGGCGAAGAGACCATAGGTGGGAGGAGGGAAAAGGCTGTCCACAGTTATCGAAGGTGCTGTAAAGCTTAGGTGGTTGATAACGGGGGAGGAGAACTTCAGATAAAAATTGCCGATCTCGCCTGCGACGTTTGTAACGCTCGGTTTAATGTACATATGGAGACCGTTATTTTCTATTGAGATCAGTCTCAGGAAATCCAATTGGGCTACGGTCCCGGAAACGTACTGCTGGGCTTGTCCAAACCCCACCGTGAAAATTGCGGCATTGTGCGAGTTGTATTCGCGGAGGTTGTTCATGATCGAGGGCAAATCGTCAATCACGCCTGATCCTGGAGGTGCCCATGGATCCCCGTCCGTCAAAACCATGATCTGATTTGCCATTGCGTCCGACCAGACCTGGCTGAGTGCTTCCATCAGTGCACCATTCAAATCGGTGCCGTTCGTAGTACCAAGAGAATTCACAAAAGCTTTTGCATTTTCAACGTAGGTTGCCGTTGCTCTGGCAGGCGCACTTCGCCAGACCTCAACTCCACCACCAAACGTGATCACGTTGAAGTAATCGTCTGGATCAAGTTGAGACAGACAATAGTTGGTGGCGGCCTTGGCTTGGTCAAGAAAATCGGCCTCCACCATCGAATCGGATGCGTCAAAAAGAAAGATCATCAACTTCTGATTAACGAGGCTTTCGGGGATCTCGCCAGGTTCAAGAACGGCGTAGAAGTATCCCAGCTCCTCATTTTCTCTGGTTTGTGACCAGACACGCATGTTGATGTCTGATTGCTCAACGAAAAGTTCGAGGAGAATATCTTCATCCGGGATTAGCTCAAGAGCTGTCATGCTCGCGTGGACCGAATCACTGGCTACATAGTCAACTGTACCCGCATCGTGATGGAGCTCGAAATCGGTGATCGTCTTGTCTGATTGAATAGAAACGTCCAGATCAAATCTGTCTATGGCACGGTTCAGGTATGATCCCATATCGAGGGGATAGTCTATGATGTACTGCCCGAAGTCGTACTCCATCAGCATGGTGTATTCGATTCTGATGGTGAATTCTCCGGTAGGGCAGTCGGGAACGGTAATCGAGAATGGATTATCACCGAGGTACAGCTTCAGTGTTGAATTGTAAGGGGTGATGACTGTGTTGCCACCACCACTGTCGGGATCCGTGTAAACCAGTTCGTAATAGATCAATCCACCCGTGAAATAGTCACCAAATCCGGTAACGGTCGCGTTGTCCGGTAGTGGGTAGTAATAGTATCCCGATACCTCTGATCCCGTATCGTTTTGAAAAACCTGGTCGATGGTAATGGTGGCGATCTCGGAGCTGATTGAGACATTCGTGCTCAATCGTAGCAAGGGAAACTGGTGATAGGTATTCTCGGCGGAGAACATCAGCGCTTCAGCAAACACCATCTTTGGGATCAGGAAAAGACAGAGCACGAGCAGGGAGGTCTTTTTCATAATGGTTCTCCTTGGAAACAGATATTGTCAAACTCATACTTCCAAAATATAACATTCGAACTTGGCTATACCTCGGGATTGGAGCACTGAATACAATGAAAAAAAGCGGCAACGTTCTTCATTTTACTCCATTTGGAGTAAAAAGGAGCAGGTGGAGAGGCACGAATATCTGGCCCGTACAATCTCAGAATTGTGGATATCCGCCGGAATTACAGGTGGTGTGTCATCGAAATCCGGGAGCCTGGATGACTGGGAATTACTATAAACTGCCTGTTTCTCGATTCGAGTTATTGACTGGAAAAGCGAGAAAAACCATTAAAAAAGAACGATATTTTGAAAAATCGACGCGTTTTTAGCCTGTTTTTGACCAACGCAAAGTTGTGTTTTTGTCCTGATTTGGCAAAATCTTGAACTCCAGATACATGTCTGGGCCGCAGAACGAAGTCGATTCCAGAAAAAATCTCTATGATCGTTGTTCGAAGTCCACTTTTCGAGCATGAAGAACCAGGGGGGTCTCCAGGTGCTTGCGAAAAGGAATTACGGCGTTACGTGAAAGAGTCGCAATCGCGTAATTTCACCGCATTTACGAGAGTCACCGGAGGGAGGCGAATCCTCGATTTGGCCTTGCTCCATCGGGGTGCTCGTGTTACGTTTACGGGCCTATGAAACTGCGTTTACCGACGCTTAAGAGCGGCATCAACGAGCTCGCGGATTCCATCAATCCCGCTGAGCTCGATCTTGATAGTGACATTTTCCGCGTGCCGGTAATTGTTGATGGCACGGTGGACCTGGACGAATCCAAGCTGGACGTGCGCCTCCACGTGGAAACGGAGGGGCATTACGTCTGCGACCGCTGTGCGGTGGAGTTTGACCGTCCGTTCTCGGTGGATTTGCGTGTGCTGGTTTTGCGCCGCGATCCGCACGATGCTGATGAGGAAGAAGCGGTTGATCTTCTTTTCATCGGCACAGGCGGACAAATGGTGGATTTGAGCGAAGAAATCGCCGACGCGCTTTTGCTCGACGTTCCGTTGCAAATTCTCCACGATTCCGAGTGTAAAGGTCTCTGCCCAGTCTGTTATCAGGATTGGAACGAGGGGACCTGTGAACATTATTCGCAGTATAGTAGCGGAAGTAGTGACAATGGTTCGTCCGGAGACGAACCCAACGATTGAGGCGAAAAAGTGGCTGTCCCGAAGAAAAAAACTAGCGCAGCACGCCGTGACAAGCGTCGCTCGCACCTGGCGTTGACCCCTGACAACCTGGTCGAATGCCCGAACTGTGGCGCATTCCACAAATCTCACCGTGCTTGTCCAGAGTGTGGGAATTACAAGGGGCGGATCGTCGGCCCGGCGCACAATAAGTAATGCGCTGATACGGTGTCCACAAACGGCAAGACTATTCGAATTGCGGTGGATGCGGCTGGGCGTGAACCCGGTCTATCCACCGTTGTTCAAGGAATCTGTGAGGCGTTGGAGAGTGGGGGATCAGACCTCGAGAACGTGAGGCCTGTGTTCTACGGACAAGCCGAGCAGATTGAAGCCGTGTTGCGGCTCCGTGAGTATAACAGAAGTCTTGTTGACGTGGTAGATGCCCGGGATGTTGTCGAGATGGATGACCGTCCGCGGGACGTGCTGATCTCTAAAACCAACAGCTCCATCGTTTTGGCCGCTAAAGATTTACAGGCCGGGCAGGTGGATGCGTTCATTTCGATGGGCAATACCGGCGCGGTTGTCGGAGCCTGTCGTGCGCATCTAGGCTTGCTAAGGTGGATTAACAAGCCTGCGCTGGGAATTCCGCTTCCCCGGAAAAAGGGGATGGGTTTTTTGCTCGACGTTGGCGCGGTATCGGATCCGAAACCAGGTCACCTCGTTCAGTTCGCCGCTATGGGGTCGGCGTTTGTAGAGCGGGTGTACGGCATCAAGGATCCTCGAGTGGCGCTGTTGAATATCGGAATAGAATCCCACAAGGGTGATGAGCGGACCCGGGATGCGTTCCGGTTGCTGGCTAAAAGCGATCTCCATTTTATCGGAAACGCTGAGGGTGGCGACCTGTTTCGAGATCGGGCTGATGTTCTCGTAACCAGTGGGTTTGTGGGAAATATTCTGCTCAAGTTCACGGAATCCGTGCCCGACCTTCTCCAGGAACGGTTGGAGGGATCGGGACTGAAGCTTTCTGATGACGGGTTGCTGGCGGATTTGGATTACCGCAGGTACGGGGGGGCGACATTGCTCGGAGTCGATGGCGCGGTTGTCATCGGACACGGGAGAAGCAGCGCTACCGCAGTGTCAAAGGCGTTGCGGTGGTCAAGCAAAATGGTAAGGGGTCGGGTGGTTGATGGCGTGCGTGAAAGGGTTTTCCGTTCACGTCGTTCGCTCTGGTTATCCAATCCCTTTGCACGTGGAGACGAAGTCGATGACAGCTAAACCCTTCCCAATTGTTTCACGTATTGCGGGGACGGGTCATGCGGTGCCGGAAAAGATTCTGACCAACGCGGACCTGGAGAAAATGGTCGAGACCTCGGACGAGTGGATCACCACACGGACCGGGATTAAAACCCGCCATATAGCGGAACCAAACCAGCCCCTTTCGGATTTTGCGACCGAAGCCGCCGAAAAGGCGCTGAAGGATGCGGGCATGAGCGCCAAGGAACTCGACCTGATTATCATCGGGACGGTCACCGGCGACATGAAATTCCCGGCAACAGCGAATATCGTTCAGGCCCGTCTCGGTGCGACCCGTGCCGCATCGTTTGATATTCAAGCGGCCTGCAGCGGATTCCTGTACGCTCTGGAGATGGGCGACAGCCTGATCCGTGGCGGCAGGGTGAAGAATGTGTTGGTTATCGGCGCTGAAATCCTTACCAGCATGACGAACTGGAACGACAGGGGTACTTGTGTTCTCTTCGGGGATGGAGCCGGGGCTGCGGTCCTTGTGCCGACCGAGGGGAATGGAAGCGGCGTGCTTTCCACCTATACGGGGTCGAATGGAAAACTGGCGCATCTGCTCTATTGCGCAGGTGGGGGAAGCTCCGCCCCGGGCATGAACCGTGACATCCCCTCGGAGGAGTTCACGATTCACATGGCCGGGAACGAGGTGTTCAAGCATGCGGTCAAAACCATGGGCGATGCGGCGATCGAGGCCTTGGAACGTGCGGGGCTGGATTCAGGTGATATCGATCTGTTGATTACTCATCAGGCGAACATCCGGATTATCGATGCCACTTGGAAACGGCTCAAGCTGCCTAGAGAAAAAGTGTACATCAACGTGGACCGTTTCGGCAACACGTCTTCAGCATCCATCCCCATCGCACTCGATGAGGTGCGTAAACAGGGGCTGGTGAAGAGCGGCGACGTGGTTCTATTCGTGGCATTTGGCGGTGGATTTACTTGGGGCAGTGCTGCGGTCCGGTTGTAATGGTTCCGAACAGCATGGGTGAACAGCGATGAAGACAGCGTACCTTTTTCCCGGGCAGGCGTCACAGTTCGTTGGAATGGGACTCGATCTTTACGAGACCCATCCCATCGCCAAGGCGTTTTACGACCGGGCGAATTCTCTGCTGCCATTTGATCTGATCAAGGTTTCCTTTGAGGGACCTGCCGAAGAATTGACACAGACCCGCATCACCCAGCCCGCGATTTTCGTACATAGTGTTGTCGTAGCTCAGATTATTGATCCTCGCGGTATTCATATGAATGCGACGGCAGGGCACAGCCTTGGCGAGTATTCCGCATTGGTAGCCGCAGGTTCACTCAGTTTCGATGATGCTCTCAACATCGTGGCACTGCGTGGCGAGCTGATGCAAAACGCTGGTGATGAGCGCCCCGGTACGATGGCCGCTGTTATCGGACTCGATGCGGATAAGGTGATCGAAATTTGCGGAAACGCCTCGTCGAATGGCGAAGTTGTTGTCGCGGCAAACCTTAACGCACCCGGCCAGATTGCAATCTCCGGCGATGTCGCAGCCGTCGAACGGGCGATGGAGCTGGCAAAAGCAAACGGGGCGAAGCGCGCGCTCAAACTGAATGTCTCTGGCGCGTTTCACAGCCCGTTGATGGAGCCAGCTGCGGAAAAACTTGCGGAAAAGTTGCGTTCGGTGTCCTTTCGTCCACCAAACGTTCCGATCTATCAGAATGTGACAGCGGAACCGACTCAGGATACCACGGCGCTACTCGATGGACTGATAAAGCAGTTGACACATCCTGTCCGCTGGATTGAGACGATTCAAAACATGGCAGCGAACGACATCCAGAAATTCATTGAGGTCGGACCGGGAGTTGTATTGCAGGGGTTGGTGAAAAGGATCGAGTCCACCGCGAATCTGACCAGTGTTGGGAACGTGGAACAGATCAAAGAGTTTCGGTCTGTAATCGCATAAGCTCATGGATTCACGACAGCAGTGGAGTTCAGGATGAGCACATTAAAAGATCAGGTGGCGTGGGTAACGGGGAGTGGCCGGGGTATTGGCCGCTCGATCGCCGAACGCCTTGCCCGTGACGGCGCGAAGGTTGTGATTCACGACGTCGTGGAGGAGATGGCCAAAAAGACTGCCGAGGAAATGAAGTCGCAGGGGTTCGAAGCGCTCGCGGTCGCCGGTGATGTTTCGGATTCGGCCGCTGTCGAGGCGACGGTCAACACCATTCTCGAGACCTGGGGCAGACTGGACATTCTGGTTAACAACGCAGGCATCACCCGCGATACCCTGATCATGAGGATGAAGGAAGAGGACTGGGATTTGGTCCTTCGTATCAACCTCAAGGGTGCGTTCCTCTGCACAAAGGCTGTTACACGCCCGATGATGAAGCAGAAGAGCGGCAGGATCATCAACATTGCCAGTGTGGTCGGAGTGATGGGTAATGCTGGTCAGGCGAATTATTCAGCTTCAAAGGCTGGTTTGATTGGTCTGACAAAGAGCTCCGCTAAGGAATTGGCCTCTCGTGGAGTAACCGTAAACGCCGTCGCGCCAGGCTATATCGAGACGGAGATGACTTCGGTTCTTCCGACTGCTGCGCGTGAGCAATTCCTTCAGGTGACGCCACTTGGACGGCCTGGTACGCCGGATGATGTAGCTGGTGTGGTGAGTTTCCTCGCCTCTCCGGATGCCTCCTATGTAACAGGACAGGTGATTCACATTGATGGCGGTATGGTGATGTAAGACCCGTTTCGGGTATGTAAATTCGCAGATTAGAAAAATTCAGATAGTACAAACGTTCAAAATTCTTTAAAGCTAGGAGGATTCCTACGATGGCTAATGCAGAGCAGGTCCAGAAAGTTAAAGAGATCATCGCCGAGCAGTTGGGTGTTGAGATGAGCGAAGTTACCCTCGAAGCGTCTTTCATCGACGACCTTGGTGCAGATTCTCTGGATACGGTCGAGCTCGTGATGGCCTTTGAAGAGGCTTTCGGTATTGAAATTCCTGATGAGGATGCGGATAAGCTGCAGACAGTCGGCTCCGCGATTGAATATCTCGACAGCAAAATCGGCTAAGCCGGGCGGTCAAACGGGACGCATGGCATGTCCAAACGAATTTTTGTCACCGGAATGGGGGCAGTTACGCCCCTGGGTATCGGGGTTGAGGAGACGTGGAAAAGCATGGTTGCCGGAGTATCCGGCGCCACGCCGATCACCCTCTTCGATGCTTCCAATTTTCGGACCCATTTTGCCTGCGAAGTGAAGAATTTCGATCCCTTGGCCTTCCTTGACCGCAAGGAGGCCAAGAGGATGGATCGCTTCACTCAGCTCGCTATGGTCAGCGCCATCGAGGCTGTCGAGATGAGCGGTCTCAATTTTGAGACCGTGGATCATGATCGCATCGGTGTTGTGTATGGCTCAGGCATCGGCGGAATGAATACCTACGAAGAGCAGGTCATCAAGATGTACTCGGAGGGGCACAGCCGTATTTCGCCACTCTTTGTACCGATGATGATCGGTGACATCGTTCCGGGATTCATCTCCATTCGCTGGGGCTTGAAGGGACCGAACTACGGAGTGCAGAGTGCCTGCGCTACCTCATCCCATGCCATCGGTCTTGCGTTGATGCATCTGCGGGCCGGCGACTCGGATGTGATCGTCACGGGTGGAACCGAAGCCCCGGTCACCCGCATGGGTGTCGGCGGATTCAATGCGATGCACGCAATTTCCACACGTAACGATGCACCTGACAAAGCCTCCCGTCCATTCGACAAAGACCGTGATGGTTTTGTCATCGGTGAGGGCGCAGCGACCTTTGTGCTCGAAACCGAAGAGCACATGCTGGCTCGTGGTGCTACGCCGCTCGCCGAAATCGCTGGCTATGGTTTCAGCGCGGATGCCCACCATATGACAGCTCCAGCACCTGAGGGTGAGGGCGCTGTACGGTCCATGCGTGCCGCCTTGAAATCTGGTGGGATTGCGCCGGAAGTGGTGGACTATTTGAACGCCCACGGCACCTCCACCGAGCTCAACGATAAAAACGAGACGGCTGCGATCAAGACTACCTTCGGCGATCATGCCCGCAAAATGGCGATCAGTTCGACCAAGTCGATGACCGGGCATTTGCTCGGGGCCGCGGGTGCTGTCGAGGCGATGGCCTGTGTTATGGCGATTCGCCACGGGATTATTCCGCCGACGATCAATTATGAGACGCCTGATCCCGATTGCGATCTGGACTACACACCGAACAAAGCCGTCCAACGGGAGGTTTCGGTGGCACTGTCCAATACGTTCGGGTTTGGCGGCCACAATGCAACGCTGGCCATTCGTCGGGCTAACGCCTAAGGGAGGATCTCGTGGGAGGGCTGAAGCTGCCTGTTCTCAAGTTATTCGGGCGAAAGGAAACTGGTCGCCCGGGGGCACAGCGAAGCCTTCGCCAATTCGAGGAGATGATTGGTTACCGATTCCGGAATGTCGCTCTCCTCGACAGCGCTTTGAAGCACAGGTCAATCATTTTTCAGACCGGTGAATCACGGGAGCTGGCAAACGAGAGGCTCGAATTCCTCGGTGATGCAGTACTCGACTTGATCGTTGCGGAACAGTTGTACGAGCAGCATCCCCTCGCTCGTGAAGGTCACCTGACCCGGTTGAAAAGTTTGGCGGTCTCAGGACGGCAACTCGCGAACAAGGGTCGTAAGATGGGGCTCGGCGTGTTCATGCAGCTCTCGGCTGGCGAGGAGAGGAGCGGCGGTCGAAACCGGAGATCCATTCTTGAGGATGCCCTCGAAGCCGTAATCGGGGCGATATATCTCGACGGTGGAATGGCATCGGCGAGGAAATTTATCCGCCGGTTCATCACGAACGATCTGGACAATCGCCTGATACGCGAGAAGGACAAGAACTACAAGAGTATGCTTCTCGAGTATGTGCAGGGTCGCGGGTTGGGATACCCAACATATCGTGTACTCAGCGAAGATGGACCGGACCATGCGAAAACGTTCCATGTCGAAGTTCTCGTGAATGGTGAACCGATGGGCAAGGGCGTAGGCCGTAGCAAAAAACAGGGTGAGCAGCAGGCGGCGATGGAAGCTGCCAAGCACTTCAACCTGAACGGGTAGGCGAAAACCGCAGAGGCGAATATGGATTATTTCCTGGACGATTTTCAAAAAGAGTTGTTGGATACGGCGCGGCGGATTGGCCGTGAAAGAATCCGTCCTGTGGCTGCCCAGTATGATCGGGAGGGCACCTTTCCCTGGGACCTCGTCAAGGTCTTTGCGGATGCAGGATTTTACGGACTCTGGATTCCCGAAGAGTACGGTGGCCTGAACCGCGGCGTGATGGACCTCGTTCTCGTGACTGAAGAACTTTCGCGGTTCTGCGGTGGCATTTCACTTTCCGTGGCGGCTAGCGCACTCGGAACCTTCCCGATCCTGATCAACGGTACACCCGAGCAGAAACAGAAATACCTTCCCGACCTCGCCGAGGGTAAAGTTCTTGCGGCGTTTGGGCTCACCGAACCTTCCGCTGGATCCGACGCCGGTTCTATTCAGACCCGCGCCGTCAAGAAGGGCGATAAATACATCCTCAACGGACGCAAAGTCTTCATCACGAACGGCGGTGAGGCGAAGGTCTACACGATCATTGCCAACACCGATCCCGGAAAGGGTTCTCGTGGTGCGACTGCGTTCATTGTCGATGACGGCACGCCCGGATTCACCTACGGCAAGGAAGAGGACAAGATGGGTATCCGCGCCTCCGCCACCCGTGAACTGATCTTTGAGGACTGCGAAGTCCCCGCTGAAAACATGATCGGGCGTGAGGGCGAAGGGTTCATGGTTGCC
>Ga0272443_10003836_pt1 | contig 17194 bp, 14 predicted proteins | sample SSMAcet12_FD_193581 | JGI IMG/M metagenome (GOLD analysis project Ga0272443, IMG submission 193581) | Marine sediment archaeal communities from Little Sippewissett salt marsh, Falmouth, MA, United States - SSM-Acet-12 | ecosystem: Environmental > Aquatic > Marine > Wetlands > Sediment ... | reverse complement strand
TGCAAGGAGCTTCACGAACTGATCCTGACACCGGACACACTCTATCACTACAGGCTGGCTGACTACGAGAAGAAATAGAGCGAATACTCGGCCGTCGCATCGACTGGCGCCCTATCTCATTGCTGGCTTTCATCTAAGCACATAAGCCGCTGTAAAGCAGCGGCTCAATAATATAATGGCGGGCTCTACAAGACGAGTTCTGCAACTGGGCGATCGAAAACTCGGCGGCGTGACTCAGTTCCAAGACGCCAAAACCATGACTTAACTGTAACCTATCCGTGTCCAGCTTTGGAAAACGGCGAACAAATACCCCTCGGTGCTTTGAAAGACTTAGGCTTTCCAAGCAACCAATATATGAGAGCAATCAGAACAGGAATACTATAACGACAACGACGCAGACCGAACAAACTTTGTATCGTCAATAACCAACAATGCCGGAGAGGACAATGAAGACAACCATTCTAATATGCATATTGTTGCCGACATTGGCGCTCGGTGCTTCTATATGTGGCGATGCCAACGGCGATGGTAACACCGATATCGACGATGTTGTACACATAATAAATTATGTGTTTAGTAGCGGTCCAGCTCTTGATCCGCTTTGCATTGGAGATGCAGATGGAGATGACATGGTCGATATATCGGATGCCGTGTATTTGATAGATCTTATCTTCAATGGCGGTCCTCCTCCGGATGAATTCTGTTGTCAGGTAACAGATAGTACACCAAATGAGATTCTCTTCATTGGAAGCAGCTATTTTACTTTCAACAATCTTCCCGGAATGGTGAGTGAACTGTCAGAAGTTATGGGCAAGACGTTTACGATCGAAGCTGAGATGAGAAACGGTCTTTATCTTGAAGATCACGCAGCTCTGGCTACTACCGAAGCAAAAATAAATGAGCGGGACTGGGATTACATTGTTTTGCAGGGTTGTGGTATGGTTATGGCTTATCCTGATTCTTTCCCGGATTATCATCCAGCATATCCCGCCCTGGTAACTCTAAAAGATAAAATTGCGGCCAACTGCGAGACTACCAAAATTATTTTCGAAATGCCCTGGGCGTTTGAAGATGGAATGATTTGGGTTTCCGGCTGGACCGACGAGTATCCTGAGATGCAGCAGAAAATCTATGATAATACACTTGAATACTCTGACAGCATTGGATTTGTCATTTCTCCGGTAGGCTGGGCGTGGAATACTGTTTTGTATGAACAGAATTATCCGCTGCACTATTTGCATCTGAGTGATTGGAATCATCCTTCTCTAAAAGGATCGTATCTTATGGCCTGCGTGATCTATTCTACGATTTTCAAGGAGAGCACAGTCGGAGCTGGGTATTCCGCAGGTATATCTGAGGACGAAGCATCATATCTTCAGTCAGTTGCCTCAAGTATGGTATTGGATAGTCTGGAGTTATGGAAAATTGAATAGGTAGAACCGGAGCCTTAAAATGCAAAATAGCGTCCCCACTACCCCTCTCCCCGAACTATTGTGAAATTCAGTTTTGCCGCCCAAATGGCCTATTCCGGGACGATCGAAACCCGTTGGAAAATAGTAGTTGAAACATCACTCTTCTATGTTTAAGGTTAGATTACTTCCTATGAAGTTCCGTTCAATTACATAGATTCCTCGTAGGGCGTTAAGGCCTCACAGTGACATCATCTCCTTGAATTGTGGAGCTTGCGAGCCTTGCCCTTTCGCCCGGTAAGCAACCAGGTGTAGTTATATATCTGGCGGCTCCTTATTGCCCCGAAGCCACTTTCACGAAGCATTTGTACCATTTGCCGCTTACTCCTTATCCAGAATGAATTCGACCTGAGTTGCCACATTAGCCTGTAGAGTGGTACGGTCCAGTCGTCCGAGCTAAAATCATCAACAAGAACCACAAGACCCCCATCGGGAAGACTGTCATAAGCCATCTTCAGCGTTTTTACACCGCCAAGCTCGGCATCACACAACATTACAATATCGTATCCATCAGGGATATGTTCGGTCATGTCGCCAGCCATGGTGCTGATACGTCTTGTTAGTCTCTCTCTTGAGATAATCTTCTTCGCAACCGTGACTACCGGTTCAATGTCCAATACACACGCCTTGATGTGCTTATACTTTCGCACCAAAGCCATAGACATAACTCCCGAGCCACCACCTACATCCAACACGGAGCGATAGCCTGACAAGTCAAGGTTCTGTGCCAGCGCTTCTGCATGAGGCAAGTGATCATAGTATAGCATGTGCGTGAAGTCATGTGCCCATTGTTTATCTTTCTTCATTGCCTCAACATAATCTCGGGAATCTACACCAAGTATAGAAGCGTAGCTCTGTTTGGTAGTAAGCATCTCCTCCAGGACAGAGAAAGCCTTATACTCTTGCTGACATGCATCCGAGAATCGTTTAGTCCAATAGATCGATCGTTCCTCAATGAAGTACTTATTGGCCAGAGCAGTATTACCGTACAACTTCCCTGTCTTCTTCAATAGACCAATGGATGTCAGAGCGGCCAGAAAAGCTACCGCACGCCAGCCATGGACTCCTATCCTTCTGCCTATGGCACCAGCAGATAGTCTTTTCCCCTTCAGTTTACGAAATACCTGCAATTTCTCGGCAGCTACAACGCATCTAGATATCATGAAGGCAGACTGAAGATCTATCTTTGACAGTACACTCTTGGGCAACTTGTCCAGCGTAAACTCTATCAAAACGTATCCTCCTTTCCTTTGTCTTTTCCTTGTCCAGTCCAGCAGGTCGAAACCCCTGTGGTGTCGACACATTTCATCATACACAACACAGACTCCTGTCACAAGCAAAAGCCCCTCGGCTTCCCGAGGGGCTTTCCAACGTATGGCGGCCCCAATATCACTTTCCCCAGACTTCTGTTCAACTCGCTCGTTCCTTCCGTCAAGGCGCGACTCTCAAATTGCAATGGGGCTCGTTGTAAGACTTCACAGTGACTATCAGAGTGGCAACATCTCGAGCATATTCAGCAAGCCTCTCCCCTGAGGGCAGGTGACCTGTCTTTAGTAGTGGAAAGCTTAATCTATTTGTACCCGATGATCACCCAGGCGGTGTCTTTAATCCGAGTTCGTTTTACCCGCTTGAAACCAGCCGCTTTGGTCCTGGCGACCGCCTCCTGCCAAATATCGTGATCGGGGTAAACGAGAGTGAGCTTGCGCGTCAGCAGATTCACCGACCTGTCGACCCTGCCGCGGGAAGCGCAAGTCATCAGAATCATTCCGCCCTTAGGCAGCACTTGATAAGACAGCTTGAGCGACTTGAGCGGGATCGCCCCGACATCCCAGTACATAATCACGTCGTAACCTGCTGCGATCTCTTTGGTCATATCGGCCGCGTAAGTCTTGACCCGCCTTGACAGACCAGCAGCTTTGATAAACTCCCGCGCAGCACGGCAAACTGGCTCAAAATCCTGTACACATGCCCTTAGATTGGGGTAGGTGCGGACTAGCTCCATCGACATAATCCCCGAGCCGCCGCCTACGTCAAGCAAAGCGGAGTAACTGGAAAGGTCGAGGTTCTTCGCCAGCAGCTTGGACTGACGGCGCTTGGTGTCATGCATTATCCGAGTAAAATCTTCGGCAAACGCTCGATCGTGTTGCAGGATCTCGTAGTCTTCTTCCCGTTTCATCCCCAGAATCTTCCTATAGTCCCGGCCGGTGGTCAAGGATTCCTCCAATACCGATAGAGCCGTGTAGTCTTCGGTGCAATACCGTGACCAGAGCCGGGTCCAGTGCGGACCGCGTTCCTTGATGAAATACTTACGAGCCAGCGGCGAAAGGCGATACCGGTCACCTTTGCGGATCAATAGTCCAAGAGCGATAAGAATATTGAGAAAAGTCTCGCGATGGCGTTTGTGCAAACCGATTCTACGGCCTATCTCCGAGGCGGTCAACTCTTTGCTGTCGAGTTTGCGGAACAATTGCAGCCGCTCGGCAGCGATCACACAGCGGGAGGCTTTGAAAGCCGTCTCGATATCGATGCTGGCCAGCAGTTTCCGGGGAAACTTGTCAAGTGTGAGCATTTCCACGGTATCTCCCTCTCTGCTTTCGACATGTTCATGACCTCCAGAATCCAATCTAATCAGAACACCAAATCTGTCAACCGAAGTCGTCAGGTTTATAAGTGAAAGCAACTACCCAAGATCTATTGCTACGATTAACCCAGCAGGCTAATCTCTACACTAGCCCCCAGCGTAGAACTAGACTCCAATCAGATGAAAGATGTAACACAGGTGCAAGTCAAAGGTGTAGGAATGGAAAACAAGTGCGAGTTGTTATAACGTAGGTTAATTAGTCAAACATCAGCCGAAAAGTCAAGGGATATAATCCATATTGTCATATTTGTAGGATTTGTGGCTTTGGGCACAGAAGTCGTCATAGTAAATGTGAGTGTGGTCTGGCTGCCCATCATTCGGGCGGATTTCAACCAATGACGTAAGCCACTGTATTGCAACGGCTGAGAAATTAACAGTGTAATAGGAACCCCAGTCATAAAGTGAGTCACCCGAGTAAGATATGCCAACTATGACTTCTTGCGTTATTGAGCTTGTATCAACGCCGTGCATTGATTATTCTCCTATTATGATCCCGAGAAAATCAAACAAATATATCCGAGTACTGAGCTGTGGCAGCATGCTCCTCATGTTTCTTATGTTCTCGGAAATTCAGGCTTCGGCTCAGACGATTTCGCTTCATGCGTTTCTTGAGGCTGCTCGAGCGGATCACCCATTGCTTGAACAAGAAGAATTGTCTGAAGAAATTGTATCGGAGTATCGTTACGGGTTGCTGGGAGCAATGGACTGGCACCTGAGTGGAAGCGCAACGGCTTCGCATACTAAGCCTATTGTCATTAGCTCCTTTTCCCCCACCACAATCGATCGCTTCGGTATCAATGCGCAGCTAAGGCGATCACTCTGGTCCAGCGGCGGCAAATTGAGTTTGGGATGGAGCAGCAATGCCACCAATCAAACCCTGACAAACTACTCTATTCCAGGGAGCGATGTGTCCTTGCGTACTGGCTTTTCAAAGTTGTACGAGAACTCTCTGTCGCTTCTCTACACGCAACCATTGCTGAGAAACTTCAAAGGTAAGTTAGATCGACTGGAGTATGATCTTGCCGCATATGATGAAGTCTTTACTCATCTGCAGGCCATTGAAAACGAAGAGAATTTTCTGCTAAAATTGGCAATCGGATTCATCGACTGGGTACTTCTCGAGGAGAAACGGAGCATAGCTGAAGAACGTGTACAATTAGCGATAGCTGAACGAGAGTTGACTACTGAGATGCAGGAGGCCAATCTGGTTGAGAGGATCGATGTACTTCGAGCTGAGGATGCTGTGCGGCTTTCGGAACAGAATCATGTCTTAACAAGATCGAAAGCCCGAGCCAAGCAGGAGGAACTGGCCGTACTTGCCGCCTTGCCCGAGTTGCGAAATATGCGACCAGATTATGACCTCTACTCGATGTATCAGCTTCCGTCAATCGATACAGCCGTCCGAATCCTCGATCAGCATTCACGAGTTCTGCACATTCTTGATAACAAAGCACAACAGCTACAACATCTCCGTTCAGGTGCTCAGGAGAGTGGCAAACCGAGTGTAAATGCAGGTTTTGGGCTGACTCTTGAGGGTGACGACGACGACTATTTCAGTTCGCTGGAACTGGATAGACCCGATCTCTTTATAGGATTGGATTTTTCGCATCCGCTAGGTTCGCGTACGGCTCGAAGCGAATATGAGCGAACCAGTTTGGAGTTGCGGCAGGTGGATGCTGAGACTCGACTGGTGCGCCTTGAACTTCAATCGCAAATGCATTCCCTACTCATCCAAATGTCCGATTTGAAGGAAATTCTGGAACTGAATCGCGAGCAGATAGGATCGGCCCATGAGAAGACAGCTGAGGAGAGACGGCTATACGAACAGGGGCGGAGCGAACTCAATTTCGTGATTCAGGCAGAGGACAACGAAGGTAATGCCAGACTTACGTATGCAGTCAATGCGGCTGAGTTTCACCGTCTATACCACCAGTATCTGGCGCTTTGCGACATGTTGCGGCCAACAGAATGAAGTGCCGCACGAATGCCGTATAGATTCGTCATCGTCCTAGAGGTGATGTTGTGAGTTCATTCTTCAGTTTCTTCGTCCAAAGACATAAACTCGCAATGATCTTCACGATCATGACTATTCTTCTGGGCGTAGGTACCTTGCTGCAAATCAAGCGCGATGTATTCCCCGAAGTCGATTTCGGTCAGATCATAATCAGTACGTACTATCCCGGAGCTTCTCCCGAAGATGTAGAACTAAATGTCACGAATGAAATCGAAGAAGAGCTGAAAAGTGTTTCCAGTCTTGATAAGATCACTTCTTACTCAATGGAGAACTTGTCAGTGATTACCGTAGAGATTGATGTGAATGCGGATAATAAGGAAGAAATCAAGGATGATGTCCGGGAAGCCGTCAATCGGGTCACCGACTTGCCGGCCGAGGTTGAAGAAGCGCCGCTACTTGTAGAGGTGTCAAACGACATTTTGCCAGTTATCGACGTCGGAGTCTCGGGAGAAATTCCCTACCGACAACTGCGCGAGACAGCGCGCCTGTTCAGGAAGAAGCTCCTGGATGTCCCGGGTGTTTCAAACGTTAATGAATTCTGGTACCTGGACCGCGAAGTCAAGGTTGCTGTCTCCCCTGAGGCCATTGAGCGATACCAGATCGCACTCCAAGATATCGCCAGTGCTATTCGAACGAGAAACGTGCGCTCAACTGGTGGGACCCTGGAATCGTATACAAGCGAGCGAAGCCTGGTTACGCTGGCTCAATTCGAGAACCCAGAGTCAGTAAACGAGGTCATAGCACGAACCTCATTCACAGGCCCGCCCCTGAGGATCGGTGATCTGGCAGACGTGAAGGACGAGTTCGAGGAACCGCGCCTGATTTCGCGCATGAACGGAGATCCCGCCATAACCTTCCAGGTCCTCAAATCAAGCAATGCTGATATCATCCGCACAGTTGATGCTATCAAGGAAATGGCGGAAGAGCAGGAGTCTCTTCTGCCTGAAGGAGTCAGTATTCAGTTCGCAAATGATGCGTCTTACTACGTGAAGAATCGTTTTGACGTTGTTCTTACAAATGGCGCTATAGGTTTGTGCCTTGTCTTAATAGTGCTTGCTGTCTTTCTCAATCTTCGGGCTGCTTTCTGGGTGGCCTTGAGTATACCGGTTGTACTCTTTGGCGTGCTGTTCATGCTACCCATTATGGGTGCTTATCTTGATATCATAGCGTTAACAGCGATGCTGCTGGTAATCGGGATAGTCGTTGATGACGGCATTATTGTGTCTGAGAACATCGTGCGACGTCGAGAGTTGGGCGATACGCCAATGATTGCAGCCTCAGAAGGTATCCGGCAGGTGGCCAAACCGGTTATCACAACGATAGTCACCACTTTCCTTGCCTTCGCACCTATGTTCTTTATGCAGGGCGTTACCGGAGAATTTGTCTTCGTAATTCCGCTGGTGATTACACTTGCGGTAGGCATTTCCGTTGCTGAGATGATCGTTGCCTTGCCTGCCCATCTCGCTCCCGGTCTAAAGAGACACAAAACCGGAGGCAAGGGTGGTCGACGCTGGTTTGATAGTATTCGAGATTTGTTTCAAAGATACATCTTTATATTCCTGAGACTACGCTACTTCTTCATCGTTCTCTCCGTGGTGTTATTGTTCGCATCACTATGGTATGCTGCAAACTTCATGCAATTCATTCTGTTCCCATCTGAGTCCGCGGACAGTTTCAACATATACTTGGAAACACCACTGGGCTCCTCTATCCGGTATACCGCTAAGAGCACGGAAGTCATCGAGGAGATTATCGAGAAGCTACCTGAATCTGAACTGGCTTCGTTCACGACTCGCGTTGGTACACACGGTGAAAGGCAGCCGGGAGAGAACGATCACTGGGCTCTTATACGTGTCAATTTGACCCCTTATGCTGACAGAGATCGAAGTGCCGCTGATGTAGTAGAAGAAATGCGTACACAAACCGATACTATCTCGACATTCAGTAAGATAACTTACGCTGTCGAGGCTGGTGGCCCTCCGGTTGGTGATCCTATTACTGTGCGGGTTGTCGGGGCCGATGATGACATGCGACAGATGCTTACTGATTCGTTGATTGCGTTCATAACAACCTTCCCGGGCGTCACAGACATAAATCGCAATGATCAAGCGGGGAAAGAGCAAATACGAATCAAAGTTGACTACGAGCGTCTCTCGCGTCTGGGATTGTCTGTGGCCGACGTTGCCCGAACAGCGCGTCTGGCTTACGATGGAGAGGTTGTAACCAGCGTCAGGTATGGAGAAGAAGATGTAGACTTTCGCGTGCAATTGGCAGAGACAGCACGTTCTGAAAAGGATGTGCTTAGGAGGTTATTGGTACCCAACAATCAGGGCCGGCTCATTCGACTGGGCGACGTAGCCACTTTTGAGAACGCACCCGGCTCAGTCAGTTTCTACCACTACGATCGTGAACGAACCACAACCGTGACGGCTGACATCACCAGCGAAGAGACAACGCCTTTACAGGTGACCAATGCAGCCCTTGACCATTTTAACCTCAGCCGTGATTGGCCAGGGATGCGGTTGAAAGTGGGCGGTGAGGCCGAAGAGACCGCGGCGTCGTTTCGAAGTCTTTTCATCGCCTTCGGGGTCGCCGTGATTGCCATCTATCTGGTCCTGACGCTACTTTTCAATTCATTCAGCCAGCCACTGATGGTTATGGTTGTAATTCCATTCGGAATCGTATCTGTCATTATTACTTTCGCTTTGCATCAGGAACCTCTCGGCTTCTTGGCGCTCATGGGTCTTGTTGGGCTAAGTGGTGTGGTTGTCAACGATTCGCTGGTCCTGGTGAGCCATATCAACCGTCTGCGCAGCGAGAAACCGGATACTAAATTGATTGAACTGGTAGCTGTCGGCACTTCTGATCGTTTGCGTGCCGTGATTATGACCACACTGACGACTGCGGTAGGTCTGATACCGCTGGCATACGGAATCGGCGGCTCAGATCCGTTCATTGCACCGATGGCACTGGCTTTGGGCTACGGATTGCTGTTCGCAACACCCATCACTCTCGTATTTGTACCCTGTCTGTATCTTGTCCGCGACGATGTACTTCGTCTGCTGAACCTCGTCTTCAAGCGTACATGATACGCTACGCTGATGGAACACGTTTTATCTATTATGGTTGTCGCGCATTACTTGTGTACCTTCCGTACAGAAGATCGCTAGCATTCCTTATCAAGTTCACAATTGTGAGTCCCGTCTGTTTTGACCGCCCTTTGATCCAAGCGAGGCCAGATAAGAGAGGCAACGACCGAGACTGCGACGACAAATCCTATCAATCCAAGAGATATGCCAATTGGGATCTTGTATATGTCCGTCAATATCATCTTCAGTCCGACAAAAACCAGAATAACCGAAAGACCGTAATGAAGATGATGAAACAGACGCATTACTCCGGCAAGGGAGAAGTAGAGCGCACGTAATCCCAGTATAGCAAAAACGTTCGCCGTGAACACGATAAATGGGTCTTTTGTTACTGCGAATATTGCTGGAATTGAATCAACTGCAAAGACGATGTCGCTCCACTCAATCAGAAGCAGAACCACAAACAAAGGGGTGGCGCACCACTTACCGCCTTCACGTACAAAGAAACGACGTCCCCGGAAATCCTCAGTTACAGAGACGATGTTCCGGAACAGCCGAAAGACCGGATTTCGCTCAGGATGGATTTTCTTATCTTTTGCCCAAGCCATCTTGATCCCGGTAAAGGCGAGAAATGCCCCAAACAGGTAAATTATCGCGTGGAACTTGGCTATTAACATTGCGCCCAGCGCGATGAAAATCGCTCTTAAAATCAGAGCTCCGATGACCCCCCAGAAGAGAACCCGATGCTGATACTGAGCAGGGACGTCAAAGTAAGAAAAGATCAGAAGGAACACAAAAACGTTGTCTATACTTAAGGACTTTTCAATCAGGTAACCAGTAAGAAATTCAAGAGTGGTTTTAGTGCCACTGCCAGGCAGTAATGTCTCATATCGGTAGTAGACAAAACCTGTGAAGGCAATTGCTAAGACTATCCAAACAGCGGTCCAGATTAACGATTCACGAACACTTACTACATGATCACGCCGATGAAAGATCCCGAGGTCTATCGCCAACATACCTAAGATAAAAGCAATAAATGCTCCATAGAGCAAAACTTGATTCTGAAAGAGCAATTCCATCTGTCTGGCATCCTACTGATTCAAATCAAACCGGGTATCAAGAGCATACGTCTTCAGACAAAGCGGACTGGCTGTTTGCCTGTTTTGATGCCTAACGCGCTTTGCTCCTGTTTTTTCGAGCATCCGGTCAACAACAGCGTCATGTCCATTGAACTAGACCTCGAACGACCACTCTCCAAACGACAAAGCCAATAAAGATTATTTTCCAAATCCAAGCGGGATCTGCAATCTGTTTAGCACACAAGAAGATGTCAACCGGAATCACCTAAACCTATTAGTTGTTTCCTTCTCCAGTGCTATCGTTAGTTATCAGCCGCGCTCCTCGATTGCGAGTGAAATAGCTCCAGGCCCATTGGATTAACACCACTAATCTGTTATCGAATTCCACTAAGAACAAAAGGTGTACGAAAAGCCATAGCAACCAGGCGGGGTAACCGCTGAATCGAGCCCATCCCAGATCGGCAACCGCCGCCGCTCGCCCAAGCACAGCCATGTTACCTCTGCTTCGATATCTATAAGGCTTATATGTTTCACTTCTGGCCTTACTGACAATGGTCCTAGCTACATAGCGTCCTTGAGACATGGCCACCGGAGCATTGCCTGGTAATTGTCCACCAGGATAATCCGCTATCGTTGCTAAATCTCCAATGACGTATACATTAGGGTGGTCTGGGAGGGTTAAATCGGCGTTGACGATCACTCGGCCAGCTTGATCGAGGCCGCTATTGTCACTCGTGAGTAGCTTACCAATCGGTGAAGGCCTGATTCCTGCCGCCCACAATACGGTCTCAGCCTCGATGCGGTACTCCCTTCCTCCTCCAACTACAGTAACACCCGAATCATCAATGTCCCGAGCTATAGCCCCAGTGACAATCTCAACACCCAGATTCTCAAGTGAATGGAAGGCTTTCGTTCTCAGGCTTGGGGGAAATGATGTAAGAATGTCATCTGTACCCTCCAGAACGACAATTCTTGCGGTAGAAGGGTCAACCGACCTGAAATTTCCTCTGAGCGTAATGCGCGCAATCTCGCCCAACGCCCCGGCGAGTTCCACTCCCGTGGGGCCACCGCCGACGATAACAAAAGTCAGAAACTGTTGACGCCTAGCCGGATCAGATTCTTTCTCGGCTCGTTCAAACGCGTGAAAGATTGTATTGCGAATTCGCAGGGCATCCTCAACGGTCTTCAGTCCTGTGGCCACCCTGCTCCATTCATCATTGCCGAAGTAATGATTCTCCGAACCCGTCGCAATAACCAGGCTGTCGTAGACCAGTTCTCCATCCTTCAAGAAGACGACTCTCGCGTCGAGATCGATTCCTTTCATTTCCGAGAGTTTGACTGTTACATTTCTCTGATTCGCAAGAACTCCACGAAGAGGGGAAGCTATGTCAGCCGGAGACAGTGCCCCAGTTGCTACCTGGTAAAGCAGAGGTTGGAATAAATGGAAGTTTCGCTTGTCAACCAATGTGATGTCAACCTCGGCAGAACGAAGTGAGCGTGTGGCCCATAACCCTCCGAATCCTCCTCCGATAATGACAACCCTATGGCGTTTCTTGCGATCAGTCATTGGCACAACTTGGCTGTGATATACCTAACCTTCGGATATGGATCAGACCATATTATAACACACTTCTGAATGCTTAGTAAGAAGTTTCTCCTTTGAATCACTAAGGGGTCTAGCACAACTGTAGAATCTCTCCCATTATTCGAGCGAGCCTATTGTTAAGACTCACATCATCGTTGAAGGTCTGTTGCTCCATCTTTCAGGTGGGTTTCTTCTGAGGACTCATCCGGGCAAAAAAACCAGGCCCAATGTCACTCTCCCCAAACTTTTGTAAGTTTCGTTTTTCCGGTAAGAACGAGCTATTCCACGGTGAGTGGAACACGTGGGAGGGTAATCGATTAGTCAGTTCTATCAATGCATGCGCTTGTGATAACCCTCCAAGCTCGTATATTGAATCCATCGATCTCTGCCATCTTTGTCCTTCCAGTTCACTGTGGTTATTCGGGATAACCGATGCGTCTCGGTTTCATCCTCCTGCGTAACTACCTTGACCATGATGTGTTGGGCGGAGATGATGTCGGTAAAACCAAAATTCGCCATTTCTTGCGGAGAACCAGGCATGGCATAGATCCAAGTGTTATCATTCAATTCTTGCATGCGATAAACCTGACCATACATCTCAAAAAAGTAATCCCCCAAACTACCATCATCATTGATGAAGTACCCTTCGATGCCTGAGACCGTCATTGGCGGAATGTGCCCACCCTTGAAGTACATCTTGTCTTCAGTCGGCGCATAAACACGATTGCCTTCGATGACGGGATCACTCAGGGTCATCGTATCTACCCAACTGGTCGCTTGTATGACCTGACCTATACTGTCTATACCATAAGCGGTCCATTCCCCTTGATAGCTCCCGACAAGAGACTGGATTTCCTTCGGGATTTCTGTGTTTTGTTCTTCGCAAAACGAGGATGTGACAAAAGCACAGACAATCAGAAGAGCGATTAGTGTGGTGCTCATTACACTTGATCTGGAGATCATAGTACCTCCTTGTTATTCCATCTACTTCACATTTAGGAATCGTTGGTAACTGGCATTCCTATTTTTCGTTCTTTGATCTATCAGATAGTTTTGTCAGCCAGACTCCAAACAGCATACCAGCGATAATCAGTATTAGTGCATAATCTTTAATGAAAGTCGTTTCAGTAAACTCGTTTACTGCCACCAAGATTATGGTAACAATGACAACTCCAACCGCTGGTAAAAGAAGTTTTCGCATTGTTTTTTTCCTTTCAATCTTAGACCGTTCCATAGAGCGTTAGCAAGACTATCCCCTTGAGTAATACAACGAAGGCGCCGGTGTTCCATACATTCTTGGTATTCTTCCGCACTCTTGGTGCCCCACAGCCTGCTGTGGGTAAGCCGGCACATCATTGACATTCAGACGTGATCAGCCCAAATCCTCCCCCCAAAAATAACCCCGCCTTCCGGCGGGGTCAATATCACTCTCAGCAAACTTCTGTGAAGTTCCATTTCAAGCGTGGATGAGAACAGGAGGATTTCTTTGCCTGTTTATCTCAAAAAAAGACCGACTTAAACCATTGTCAAACTACCGGTCGGCAAAAAAGACATCCGTCTCTGTTAACTTCATTGCGCCATCTACGTCTAGTACAAGTAGGTAGGACGAATCCATCAATAATCGAAAGGACCCTAGAATGCAGTATATCGAAAGCGATACCCTGATGTTCATCTCGGTCGTCGCCCTCATTGGGTGGATCGTCTGGCTGAGCTTCAAACGAAGACGCCAAGAGATGGAATTGAAGCCCAAACGCATACAGCTTCTTTCTGACGCCATGAACAAATTCGGCACTGCCGACGATTTTGTGGCCTTCCTGCAAAGCGCCGAGGGACAGGCTATCCTCTACGAAGGCAAAGCGCCCGGCGTGAACAGAAAGCGAACAAATATCCGCTTTGTGCAGGCCGGCACACTCAGCCTGGTCATAGGTTTAGGCCTCCTGCTGGCGGCCACACTGTATAAGGGAGTCCCGAGCCGAGACCTGCTGGAGATATTTGCCATGTTGAGTTATTCCGGCGCCGTTATGGTAAGCGCAGGTGTCGGTCTCTATGTGACCGCCGTGGTTACCCTCATCTGGCAACGCTGGTTTGAAGTGCGCCCGCAAGACTGAACGAGAAAGCGGAGCTGATTTTCACATGATGGACAGATCGCAGTTCGAGAAGGTCTACCGGGAGACTATTGGACCTCTACGCCGTTACCTGACCGCCATGATCGGTAGAAGAACCATGCTGGACGATGTTACGCAGGAGGCCTACCTCCGCATGCTGCGAACAGCGCCTAAGAGGCTATCCACCAATCAGCTCAAAAAGTACCTCTTTACGACTGCCACCAATGTAGTGCGAGACCAGTGGCGTAGGGGGCGTTTGGAAGGGGACTGGATTACCTCCGAATACAAGGACCGGGGCGCTTCCGTCTCGTTTGACACCAATGCTGTCGCAAACAAGCTTCACCTCACTGCCGCTATGGATCGGCTAACCATCATGAACAGATCGTTGCTCTGGCTTGCGTATGCCGAAGGTTACTCTCATCGCCAAATAGCCTCGATGACGGGGCTCAAGACGAAGAGCGTGAAGGTAATGCTATTCCGTGCTCGGCAGAGCTTCATCGCTGTTTACAATGAACTAAAATCTGTGTACGTGGAGATACAATAATGACGCAAGTCTGCAATCATGAAGAAGCCGTAGTCGCATTAGTGTCCCAGGGAAAGCTGGGGGCTTCCCTAGCCGACCACCTCAAAGAGTGTGCCAGTTGCCGGGCCGCTGCAAGCATGACTTGCCTTCTCATAGAGCACAACTCATGCTTTCAAGCAACGGAAGAGCCCGGCCACCTGATGGATATCATCTGGATCATGGCCGTCTATGAAAATCGGACTAAACAGAAGATCATCCACAAGCTGGGTGTTGCTGTAGGCCTTCTCTTGGGTGCCTTAATGTTCTACCTCATATGCAGTTTTTATTCACTTTGCAGTGTGGGGCTGGCTGCGACAGACTTCTTTCTCTCAAACGCGATACCGATAGTCGGCTCGCTGGCACTGCTCACCATGCTGCTGGTGTTCATATTTCGAGGCGATTGTGCCAAGGAGACTGGATCATACTGTTGAGAAAACAGGCGAACTGTCATGGCATCGGTCGGGCGCAACAAGATCACAAGAGGAGAACAATCACAATGAATTTCCCGAAAAGAACCGCAATCTTCCTGGCAGCTATTCAGCTCGTGCTTGTACCGGTATCCACGAGCGCACAGGACCAAACATGTCGTTTGGACATATTCGAAGAGATCTGGACTGTTTTCAACACCAACTACCCGTACTTCTCCGCCAAAGGCATCGACTGGGATGCTATTCATGAGGTCTATCGAACTCAGATAACGGACCAGACATCAGACGAGGAGCTGTTTGAGATCCTCTCCGGCATGCTTGGCCTGCTTAATGATGCCCATATCAACCTTAGCAACGGCAACTCAGCGTTCAACGCCGGCCTGATCGAAGAACTGACCATGAATGACTTCAGTGAATCGCTGGTCCGTACAAAGTATCTTAAGGGTCAATGTAAGAGTAAACAGGATAGCAACTTTGTCTACGGTTGGTTGTCTAACGAGATAGCATACTTGCGTATCAGGGGTTGGAAGCAGAAAGAGCAGGTGGGTGCTATAGTTGACTCAATTCTCGCCGAATTGGAATTGTCCAGAGGTATGGTAATAGATGTGCGCAACAATACCGGCGGCAATGCATATGCCGCTGAGGCAGTCGCCAACCGCTTCGCCGATTGCAAGCGGCTCTGTGCCAAGAACTACTTGAAGCGAGGACCAGGTCATGATTCCCTTTTTCCGCCTGAATACGCCTATGTCCAACCGGACGGGCCCGTACAGTTCACCGGTCCGATCATGGTTCTTCAACATAGGTTTTCGGAGTCAGCGACCGAGAGATTCATCCTGGCAATGCGTGTACTTCCGCATGCAGCCTTGATCGGTGAACTCACCTCGGGATGTTTCGGCAACTACTATCCACATGAACTATCGAACGGATGGACCGTAAGCATGGCATGGAGTTATGAGGTCGATCAAAACGGAACCTGCTGGGTAGGCATCGGTATCCCGCCGAACCTACGGATCGTAAATACGGCTGATGATATCGGTGCCGGAAACGACCGGGTTCTGGAATTCGCTATGGACCTCATCAAACGGGGCGGACATTTTGGCAAGGAGGCTGACGGGAGCCTTCGCGATATGCGCAGCTCGATGTACAAACGGTTTATTCAGATAGCCTTCGAGCAGGGCGTCCCGGACGCTGTCGCCGAATTTCATAGAATCCAGATCGAAGAGCCGGACGAATACTACTTCAGTGCACAGGAATGCTTGAACGGAATCCGCAGGTTGATGGCTGACGACAGGACTGATATACTCATAGCGATCATGAACTTGGCTCATGAGACCTGGCCTGAGGCGATCTCGTTCCCATACATAGTGGCATCCACATACAAGAAACAGGGGATGGAGGATGAAGCCACGGCGGCTTACCGGCTTATTGCCGACAAGACCGGCTACTTCCCATGGGACAAGTCGTTCGTCGCAGAGGCTAAGCAGTTCCTGGCTGACAGATGACCTTTTAAACTGATCCTCAGAGCCCGGTATCTGACAGCTGGCCTTAGGTGCGACCGCATCTGAAATTCTCTCATGATTCTATAACGGACCTTCAAACAGAAAAACGATCCCACCCGTTAGCGAGGGCCGGGTGACTTACTCTTTGGGTTTCTTATTACTTATCCTCACCCTGCATTCTCACTGTACCTCCCGGCGTATAGTGAAGAAAGAAGCCGCTGCGAAGCAACGGCCCAAAATTCTATGGCGGCCCCAATATCACTCTCCTCAGACTCTTGTGAGGTTCTTATTCCCGGCGAGAAAGCGCTATTCGACATCGAGCGGAAGTCGTAGGAAGATACTGTATTGAAGAAAGGCAGGACAGTGATATCCTGCCCCAGGTTTGAAGAAACTGTTATACCCAACTATCTCTTCGAAAGCTGGTTGCTCTCCAGTTGTCCTAACCTTTCAGATAGCTCTTCAATGAGATTCTGCTGTCTGTCTATTTGCTTCTGTTGTTCCTTTATGGCTTCTACCAGAAGAGGCGTAAGCTTGCTGTAATCAACATTGAGATAGCCATTATCATCTTCAGATACAGCTTCGGGAAGCACATCCACGAGCTCCTGGGCAATAAAACCGACCTGACGTTTATCTGAGAAACGCTGTTCAGGGTAATCCTCCTGACGCCAACTAAACGAAACGCCGCGCAGTTGACCTACTCTTTTCATTGCGTCGGATAGTGTT
>Ga0272443_10003835_pt1 | contig 17196 bp, 10 predicted proteins | sample SSMAcet12_FD_193581 | JGI IMG/M metagenome (GOLD analysis project Ga0272443, IMG submission 193581) | Marine sediment archaeal communities from Little Sippewissett salt marsh, Falmouth, MA, United States - SSM-Acet-12 | ecosystem: Environmental > Aquatic > Marine > Wetlands > Sediment ... | reverse complement strand
TGAATCCTTCCAGAAAGGATATGCTGCAGCGTCCTGAATTCACTTTTAATATATTCGGATTTAGACTTGATTTCGAGGCACAGCATACTCATGGAGAATTGGGAGGTGATGGTTGCGTGACGGATGGACCTCGAAGGGGTCACGAACGGTTCTCTTGGTGGAAGGAAAATCTGCGGATCCTGTTTCTCCATAGACGGAGGTGCCGGTATACTTCTCATTGGTGAGTATCCTGAATTCCCGGTAGAATTATCACGAGTTTTAGAATAATTCATTGTAGTTATGCATCTTGCAGTTATTTTTTGACTTGATTCTCTGCTCACACCTCGTGATAACGAAGGCGGGAATCAAGGGAGTATGTTCACAATCGTCTTCACCGGCAATTTTTTCATTCCGGTGGGAGTGGGAACCTTCAGAGATTCCAGCACCTTCTTGATCCTCACGATACTCCAGCCTTGCTCCTACCAATCAAAGAGCTTCAGGACTATTCTTGCCTCAGCAATGTTGAGGATGAGGCCTTCCTCCTTATTACGATCATACCCATAGCACCTTCGTGAGCATGCAGGGAAATCAGGATCTATGAGGCTTTTTCGAAGCCCCATTTGATATTCTAGCTTTTGTTTTTACTCTCCGCCCGGGCTATACCCGCATGGAGTCTCAGCAGCAATTCCCCTGCCTCGCTAAGGAGGTGTATCCTCTCGTTGTAGAAAAAGACATCCGTCTTCAGGTCCTTGAGATGCCTGAGCATGACCAAAAAATCCACGCAGTTGCGTCCGAACCGGCTGATTGACTTGGTGTAGATCATATCGATCTTACCCGCCTCACAGTCGGCCAGGAGGCTGTGGAATCCCGTTCTGGAGCTGATGGTCAGTCCTGACTTGAGATCAGTACAGGCACCGACATATTCCCAGTCGGGATTCTCCAGGATGTCCTCTTTCGCAAAATCCATATGTGCCGAAAAGCTTTGCAGCTGACGCTCTATCTGCGTGCTCACGCGACATTACGAGGCAACCCGGAAACGCTTGAAATGCCGCATGGCTGATATGACTTGTATGATGGGTTTTCTTTTCTCGTCGGGCATGGCCTGTTCTGTATAACACGGATCGGGGTGGATGGGTAGATTTGATTCCGGTTATTGAAAATCGGATAAGGTTCATTTCAATGTTGATAGCACTAATATTAAACAACTTACACTTATTGCACATGAGGAAGAAGACATTAGCCTGATTGTGACGGATGGAAGTAGAGTATCAATGCCCCAACCCCAGCAACACTAACAAACATATGACCTGTGAATGAAATTTATCCGGTATTCCCTACTCATTATTTATGAATGGCGTATATACTGGTGGCAATAATTCATGAGGAAAGCCTTCTCTGATGATTGGTTTCGAATCCACTAGGAACTACTGATGAGCGCAAAATAATCAGCACAATGCGCTGATAGAGATTAATCAGATTTTCCTCATTTATTAGGTTTGAGGAGTTATTCATGAATTATCTTGAAGCCACCTTGCTCTCCATGGTACTCATGTTAGCCATCCTAGTCGATGTCGTGAGATTCCCGTTGATTAAAAGAGATCGGGGAAGTCGGTTTTTCGCTGAATTGGCTGTTGCCTACGCAGTGTTTTTGGTCATCACAGTACTCACGTGCCTTGGCAGGGAAGGTATTCTCTCGTATCCAATACAAATAGCTAGAATTCTTTGGGCACTACATTTCCTTTCGTTCCCCGTTCTATTAGGAATGTGGATGCACTTCAATGCCATCAATGTCATTGATGATAATAAGTTTGTAAACCAGCTCTCCCTCGTTCACATCATCCCGCTCATAATTTTAGCAATAATCACCTTCATCGATATACCCAGGCAACAGTTTTATCCGTTCAATATCGGGTTTGAGCATATGTCCCACGTAAGTGGGACATATTACATGCTGATCCTGTCCTTCTTCTTCTGCCTGGCCATGCTCCTCTCATCATTGGGACATCGAAAAGAATTGCAGGGGTCATTCCTGTTCATATCAATGCTCCTGCCCGTAGCTTTTGCCATCTCGCTCATAACGTTTTATATTACACATACACATGTTATGTTCATCATGGTGAACTCCTTCATGATGGTGCTATATTATCTTATCGGGCAGCGAGATTCAGTAAGAACCGATCCCTTGACGGGATTACCTTCATATACCCTTCTGAAGCGTAAACTGATCAGAATATTTCGGTTCAAATCGAATTATTCAGTTATATTCGTTGATATTGAAAATTTCAGATATTTCAATTCCCGATACGGCCAATCGCTAGGTGATCAAATGCTTGTAAGCCTTACGAGATTCCTAACTACTTTGGGCAGAGCCAATGAGGTTTTTCGGTTTTCCGATGATCAATTCTGTCTGTGTCTTCCTGTAAGCACTGACAAAACATCAATAGATGTAACCGACCGCATTAAAAGCAGAATGAATCAACCGTGGGAACTCAACGGAAGAACCGTGTTCATTCAAACCAACATGGCTGTAATCAACATCCCCCAGCAAGCAGAAACAATGGAAGAGTTCAAGCAGGCAGCCAACCAATTGCTGCTTGAGATAAAAACGTTGCGTAACAAATCGCTGATAATCTACACCCGAGAAAGTACAGTCGACCATGAACGGAAAAGGAATATCATCTCTGCACTACGAGATTCCATCAACTACAGTGAACAGCTATTGGTGTACTATCAGCCGATCTATGACGCACAAACTGAACAGCTTGTTTCTGCCGAGGCTTTGATGAGGATAGAAGATGCTCACCTGGGATTCCTGAAACCGGATGAATTCATATTACTTGCAGAACAGTCTGGATTGATTGTTCAACTCACACAAATCATGCTCACCAAAGTTTGCAGATTCCTTAAACAAATCCCAGAAAACAACTCTCCAATAAGTCACATCTCCATGAATCTCTCCGGCGAAGATTTTGAATCGAAAGTCATCGGGAAAACTTTACTGGATATTATTGAAAGAGAAGGAGTCAAACCAAGACGGATTGGATTTGAGATTACTGAATCAGTAGTGCTGCAGTCATATGATACAGTTGCCGAAGTCATGATTGAGCTGTCAATGAAAAAAATCACATTCGCTCTCGATGATTTCGGGACGGGATATTCAAATCTTCGTGCATTGATAGATCTCCCATATGATTATGTAAAATTTGATAAAAGCGTGATTCATGCCGCTATGTCGAATCCTTCCATGCTCTCCATATTGACGGAAATGCTTCACAAGATGGGCAAGTGTGTGATAGCCGAAGGTGTTGAAACAGAGGAGCAATTTGCTCTGATTAGGAGTGTCGGTATTGAAAGGGTACAAGGTTACTACTTCTCGAAACCCCTAAAAGAGTATGTCTTTCGTGATTTGATAAATCAGAAAAGAGAAAATTCATAGCAAAACATGATATCCTGGAATTATTGCTAACGGTAATCAGTTCTCTCTGTCTTCAACCTATGATGAACCCTATGAATTGAACCTTTTCCCGAAATGAATAAGCTAGACTATAGTACTAAGGAGTAGAGAGTACACTTTAAATATATTCGGATTTAGATTTGATTTCGAGGCGCATCATAATAAGAGGCATCAACAACATAGAATGCGAGACGATCCTCGAGATGAAATACCTAGCCTTTATGACCTGTGAGGATATTGCAGCGAAGAAGAACTGCAGCAACGACGATATCCATCATCTGCACCGAAAGGTCTTATCGCTTGTAAGGGCCCCCTCATTCCGGTTATCCTAATTGTGATACACTGATATCCTGTTTCGTCCATTTCTCTTGGATTCGTAAAGTGCCAAGTCTGCTCTGTGCATCATCATATCTAAGGTGGTATACATATCTGGGATCTTCGAATAAATTCCAAAACTTAATGTAATCGGTTGCTGAATACCTGAATGAGATATCTTGGACCAGGTCTCAGCTATTCGGCTAAGAATGGATACTCCCGCTTCTTCGTCTGTTTCCGGGAACAGGAAAACAAACTCATCACCTCCCAGACGTGAAACAAAATCAGTTCCGCTCATCTGTTGAGATACATGATCAGCAAGTAACCGTAAGATTTCATCTCCTATTTTGTGCCCGTAGGTATCATTAATAGTTTTAAATTTATCAATATCAAGCATAACCAGCGAAAGAGGTTTGTTACTCCTTTTTGCCATCTCTAATATCAACCTGCCTTCTATTTCAAAACGGTAACGGCTGCCCAAAGAAGTCAGGGCATCAGTCATAGCCATGTGAAAAATTCTTTCATGAATACGTGCATTTTCCAAAGCCATCGCAAGAGGGTTGGCAATTAATTCAGCAAGTTTAAGATGGTATTCTGAAAATCCAGCTATCCTGAAACTGTCCAATGAAATCAATCCAATAGGCTCATTGTTCATGATCAGAGGAATACCCATCCAGGAAAGGATGGGGGGCTCACCGGGAGGTTGTATAAATTTCGGAAAGTCTTTTCTTACGTCTTTTGACAACACCGGTTTTTCAGACTGCAGAGCATAAGTACTTAGACTGCCCTCCTCAGGATAAGGAAACCTAAGTTTCCTGATACTCTCGTTTTGGAGAAACCCAATTCCTCCGATCACTTGCAGGTGATCTTTTTGCACCATTTGCAGGGAGGCCATATCATACGGAATAACCTTTCTCGCTACATCAAGAATGTTGCTTACTGCGCTTTCCAGATTAAGAGATCTTCCAATAACGGCGGCAATTTCAAGCAGAACATCAATATCATTCCTTAACCTCGTTACATCCAGTTTGATTTGGTTTAACTGTTCTTTTAGTTTTTTATTTTCATCCATATGCTCTCTGCCTGCCTAGCATATTCTACCATATATTCCCGAGGATTAGGCACTACAAACACATTTTAAAGAAAAGCCATAGTTTTTCTTGACCAAAAACAAGATTGTTGTTGTTCCCTTCCTCAGGGTTCGACAGCCTCTCAGTTTTCAAATAATCGACAACTGTCTCTTATCTGTTTCTGTATTTTTAAGGACTGCCATCAAGTATATTTAAATGTATCAGAGCTACTCTCTGAACAGTCCCGCATGGTCAGAAAACTCCTCACACACGAAGTACTTCTACCACCACCCTGCGTAATTATGTATTTCTCTTCCCTGAGCTTTTTCAATGCTGCTTCCGCAGCTCGTCTCTTATACTGGGGGGCGCCGCTGCTTACTCTAACAGTTTCTCATTGCTCGTGCAGGCGACGACTACTGTTCTGGATGAGAAAGCACCTTACCGTCTGAAAGAAGAACCTCCTTACTGTGGTACAGTGCCGGCGTCGGGTGTAAAGAACCCGTTTCCAGAATTGGCTCGTTTTTACATTTGCATCTACTCAAGAGAAAGCAGATCCCTGAGAAAAATTGTATCCTCCTCCCGAATTCAATATCCTTTGTCCGGTGAGGACCTCCTGGATATCATCAGCAGGCGAAAACCTGACAGAATTAAAAATTATCAGTGAAGAACTCAGTGCACTGCCTTGGCACGTGTAAGGATTACATCATACTTCTCATGCATACTATCTGAGTCGGGAAGAGTGATTTCCCAGACACATTTGGTAGTACATCCTGTTGATACGCTGTTTGTATTACAGATATACTGTGCTGGAAATTTCATGGAAGCACATCCAGGGAAGACAGATACGTAGGAGTTCTCTCATGGTGAATCTGAACAGGTCACGCACTACAGTACCGCCTGATAAAAATTCGGTCATATTCCTCGATAAGGGCCTCTTTTTGGTTGAAAAAGGGACGACCCGTATGCATGCAGATGCAGAGCTCATCAGTAGTGAGTTCATCACTGCACTGAAGGAACTCCAAAAGCGATTCTCTTTGGTGATCGTTGAGGAATCCGGAGAGCAGGATACAGCAGCCAAAGCCTCGATGAACGCCATTCTCTCTAGATCGGGAGTAGATATCACAACAACCTTGAAGGATGTGGAAGCACAGGAAGGGACGAACCGGGCTGAAGTGTTTCCTTTAGCTGTGATTGACCAGTTCTCCCGGAGCAACTCCATCCCGCCTGAACGCAGATACTTCCTACACACAGGTCTTAAACTCACCTGCTTCTCCGATGAAAGATCTGTTGGAACAGGTTCATATCTTCCAGAAATCCTTACTCTCAGCTTCCATACCTATGATGATTTAATCTCCTGGATCCTCTCTCATCCCCAGCCGTACCGGAATCTGCGCATGGCACTGCAGCGTGGAGGAGACATCCTGGCACACGGAGGTCTGGTCGCATTCCCGACGGAAACAGTTTACGGTCTTGGTGCGGATGCGACAGACCCGAACGCCGTGAAGAAGATTTTTTCAGCAAAGAAACGCCCCTTCTTTGATCCTCTGATCGTTCATGTGTCGGATCGCGCCCAGATGCTGCCCCTTGTTACCGAACTGCCCGAAAAAGCATCACTTCTGATCACACAATTCTGGCCTGGACCGTTAACCGTTGTCCTTCCCAAATCAGCTCTTATACCAGAGATCGTGACCGCAGGCTTCCCTTCAGTTGCCATACGAATGCCCAGCAACCCGTTAGCACTTGAATTGATCCGTCTTTCAGGAAAACCGATCGCTGCTCCCAGTGCAAATCTTTTCGGGTGTACAAGTCCGACCACAGCACGGCATGTAGAGGAGCAGTTAGGGGGAGCATATGATGCAATAATCGACGGGGGGGGGTGTACCGTAGGAATCGAATCGACAGTGATTTCATTCGTTGAGGAAATACCCAGGATCCTCAGGCCGGGCGGCATAGACCGAGCTGCAATCGAAGCCTGCATAGGCAAAGTGGTATCAGGGGAGCAGGCTTCTCCAGAAGACATATCACAGAGCCCCGGCATGCTGCCAAGCCATTATGCCACTGCAACACCGCTTCGAATCGTTGAAGATCTGACCGGCTATGCTTCAAGAAAAGATGTCGGCGTATTGCTTTTCGGAACGGGCAGCCAGGTGTTTTCCGGTCCGGTGGAATATCTGAGTCTGTCCAGCGATACCGCTGAAGCAGCCATGCGATTGTACCAGGCGATGAGGAGACTCGACAGCCTTTCATTATCATTGATCGTGGTAAAACTGTTACCGGAGGATGGTATCGGTCTGGCAGTCAACAACCGCCTCCAGAAGGCTGCAGCCAACCTGCAGTGAGAACTGTGTCAAGGTATTCTGCGCAAACATCCACCTTGCCCGTTCCTCGTTGAATACCGCCTTCCAATCCTCAATGTACCTGCGATTTTCACAGATATACATAAAAGCATCGAAAATAACCTAAGCCTGTGTACTTCATCCTGATTTTCTTCCGGCGCGTTGGATGGTGACTGGATCGTCATACACCATTCAGGCTGACTTGTTTTTTCTTTTTTTTATACGGATATAGGGTTACCTTCAATCTTGCGGCTCACATTTTAATACATTACTCTTGTAGTATAGAAACAATCCGGATGGTGGATTGTGATTGGCTGATTTATCAGAAAGAGAAATACTATGAAAAAAATCATTGTGGTTGATGATGAAAAAAGTATCAGATTCACCTTCAGAACATTTCTCCAGAATGATGGATACCTCGTAAGAGAGGCTGAAGATGCGGACTGTGCTCTAGAACAGATACGGGAAGATCCACCTGATATTGTTATCTCTGACATCATTCTACCCAGGATCAACGGAGTTGAACTACTCAAATCAATTCATTCCATTTCAAAAGACATCAAAGTGATTATGGTTACCGGAGAACCGACTCTTGAGTCTGCATCTGAAGCTGTCAGAAACGGAGCATGTGACTATCTCTTTAAACCGGTCAGCAAGATTAACCTCCTCAGAGCAGTTTCCACTGCCGTAAAGATTAAGGATCTGGAAGATGAGAACCGGGCCTATCAGGAAAATCTTGAGAACATGGTTAAAGAGCGAACCCTTCAGCTGCAAAACGCGATGGAGAGTGTCAGACAGGCTTCTTTTGACACCGTTCTCACACTCGCGCGGGCAGCGGAATTCAAAGACGAGAATACGTTCAATCATCTCATACGCATGAGCGAGTACACGACCTTGTTAGCTGAAAACACCGGGTGCTGTACGGAAAATCTGGAGACTATCAAATTTGCGGCGCTTCTACATGATATCGGCAAGATCGGTATTCCGGATCATATCCTGCTGAAACCCGGGAAACTGGATGCAGCGGAATGGAATATCATGAAAAAGCATGCAGAGTACGGAGGTCGCATCCTGGAACATGCCCACAGTGATGTTCTGAGAATCGGAAGAGATATTGCAGTCTCCCATCATGAAAAATGGGATGGGACCGGATATCCCGAAGGCTTAGCCGGGGAAGATATTCCGATTGTCGGAAGAATGGCCGCTATAGCTGACGTCTTCGATGCCCTTTCTACGAAACGAGTATATAAGGATGCATTCGATATTGAGCAGTCATTCAACATTATTGAAGAAGGACGAGGGAAACATTTCGACCCGAAACTTGTCGATGAATTCTTATCACATCGGGAACAGATTATAAGCATATGGGAGACAAACCGGGATTGATTAAGCTTAATATATCCAGCCGATAGAGTTGCGGGAGGATAGAAATGTATAGGGTACACGATCGAACAAGGAGGACAGTACGATGAAAGGATATGATTGCTGCAGAGTCGGAAACAAGAAAGCGGGTCTACACAATTCAAAATCGCGATTGTTCAGGTTCGGTCTCCTTGTGTTCACGTTACTTCTGATAGCAGGCTTGTTCTCCGGCTGCAGGGAGGAGGAACCAATCAGAATCGGGGTGATAATTTCACAGAGCGGTCCCGGCGGATACCTTTCAGCTACCCTTGATGCTATTCAACTCGCAGTGAACGAAGTCAATGAAAATGGCGGCATCCAGAATAGAATAATTGAATTATACAGTACAGATAATGAAACCGATAGAGATATCGCGATCAGACAATTCCGGGAAATGGAAAAGGAAGTTTCTCCTGACCTGTATATCACTGCCCTGAGTGCAATATCTTCACAGCTCATTCCCCTTGCGGAGAAGGCTGAAGTACCCATTCTCTGTATTGTCACTTCAATGGAGGCCCTTACAGAAAACGCAGAATGGGCGTTTCGTTTCTACGCAATGGCAAGCGAAGAAGTATCTCCTATCATGACGTCTTTAGTGAAAAACACCATAAAAAGTTTAGGAATTCTGCACTCCGATGATGAATACGGCATGTCAGTATTCAACCAACTGAGTATAGAGGCATTAAAAGAGGGTATATCCGTATCGGATGAGTCGTTTACAAATGGAGATGCTGATCTTACTGAACAGGTCAGGAAACTCTCTGGAAATGAAGGGATCTATGTCGTTGGCCTCGCTTCGGCTATACCGGTTGCGATTTCTGCATTCAGCGAAACGGGGTATATGGGATATCGTCTGGCACCGAGTGGCGCCTGTAACCCGGACATCCTCTCGATGCCGGATGCTGAGGGAATGCTGATCGCAGCCCCCATCCTGTACAAGCCCAATTTTTTTCTTGCCGAACGATTAACATCAACTTTTATGGAAAGGTACGGGATTACACCAAATCACCAGGCTGCTTCCGGCTACGAAGCCATTAAAATCCTTGCAGGCCTTCTCCAGGATGGAGAAATCACCCGCTCTGCGATACGCGAGAAGATGTCATCAGGATTCGTGTATACAGGAACGCTCGGCAATATTTCTGTACCGAAAGGAGAACATGATTATACCTTCCCCCTCTACCCTGCACGGATAGAAAAAGGAGGTATCGTGTATGAATAAGAAACCAACCTGGTCTATCGGGGCACGGCTTTTCACAGGTTTTTTCCTTTTCTGCATACTTCTAGCAGGTATAGGGTACTATACGACACACTCATCAATGACCACTCTAGCAGAGCATACAAAAGAGCACACCCTGTACTTTGCCGAGAAAATGCGTTCGGACTTTGAAATTGAGATTGATCGAAAACGCAGAATGTTATTTCTCTATACAATAGGGTCAAAATTATGGGAATCTACGAATCCCGCACAGAGATTGAAGGAAGACCTGATAGAGGGAGTTGAGAAAGAGTATGGTCTGCGGATTTTCAACAGAGCAATTCTTACAGACAGTGATGGGAACTGCATTGCCGACACGAGAAATCTAACGACTGGGAATCTGGCTGATCAGACCTGGTGGATCGAAACCAAAGAACTCGGATACTACGCAGACAGCATTCGGGAGAATTCCGACTCTGAAGAGATGAATGTGTATTTCCCTCTATCTGTACAGATACTCGACAAAGAGAATCGTTTTGCGGGCATTCTGTCAGTAGATATAAATTTGAGTGTTTTTACCCAACAGATGGCGACTTCAGCTCTTCCACATAGAACAAGTCAGGTCAGAATACTCAGCTCATCCGGTAGACTCCTGTTCTCAACTCAGCCATATATCCCGCACAGTGATATTACCGGAAAAAGTTTCTGGAATATGTTGAAGGACAAGGATACGGGCTTTTTTATTGGTGATGAATCAGGGTTTCAAAAATCTTACGGCTTTTCCAAACTTGAAAACTCACATAGGGCTTCTCCCTGGTATTTCCTGGTTGACAGTCACATGGATGAAGTGTTTAGATCGGCTCTGGATTTACAGCGAACGAATTATATTATTCTAGGATTTGTCATATTACTCGGTATGACACTTGCTTATTTCATTTCAAGAACAATAACCAAACCGCTGTTCGCACTGAAAACAGTTGTGGAGCAGGTAGGTCCTGAAAATCTGACACTGCGAACCAATATATCAAGCAGTGATGAAGTAGGCCGGATCGCCAGTTCTTTCGATACCATGATGGATCTTCTGCAAGATCAGGCAGAATCTCTCACACAGCAGAACTGGATTGAAACAGGACAGAATACCATAGGCAAAACAATGCGGAAGGCGAAGGGTATACCCCAGCTCTGCACGAAAGTCCTGACCGATGTAGCCCATTATATGAATGCATCCATTGGTGCATGCTATGTTGAAGAGGATGGGATTTTCCACAGAAAAGGCTCGTATGCATTCATGAAGGGAGAGAACACACCCGACTCATATGCACTCAATGAAGGCCTCGTCGGACAGACTGCAGCTGAGGGGATCATGAGAGTTATTGAACAGTTCCCCGATGACTACCTGTTTATAGGCTCTTCCATCGGTTCCGGATCTCCGAGGACTCTGGTAGAGGTCCCTGTTATCCTTAACGAGAAGGTAAAAGGTGTCATCGAATTAGGTTTCATCACCGACCCCCCGCCCTTATGGAAGGAGCTTATCACTGCAGTGACCAGGGATTTTGCAGTTTCACTTGATTCACTCCAAAAAGCTGAAATGGAGCGAAAACTGCTTCGAACAACAGAAGAGCAAAAACAGGAACTGCAGAGTCAGCAGGAAGAGCTGCGAGTGACCAATGAAGAACTTGAGGAACAGACGGAACGCCTGAGACTATCAGAGGACAGTTTAAAACAGCAACAGGCGGAACTTGAGAATACCAATGCAGAGCTGGAAGAGAAGAATGTTGCTCTGAAAGAAAAACAGGAGACTATAGAGCGATCTCGCAGGGAATTGATTGCCAAGGCGGAAGAATTGAACAGAGAAAGCCGATACAAGTCCGATTTCCTTTCGAATATGTCTCATGAGTTGAGAACCCCTCTGAACAGTCTGCTTCTCCTCTCCCAGGATCTTATGAATAACGAGCCTAAGAATTTGAATGAAGAACAGATAGAATCGGCTCAGATCATTTACAATGGAGGGAAGGATCTTCTTGCTCTCATTAACCAGATTCTTGATATGTCTAAGATTGAGGCAGGTAAGATGGAGCTGCACCCGGATACCTTCCGTGTTGAAAATTTCAGGAACATTCTTGAACATACGTTCTCACGTATGGCAGAAGAAAAGGGAATTGAGTTCACCATAGAGATGGATCCGAAAGCACCGAAACAGATCGTTACAGATGTGATGCGAGTCGAACAGATCCTCAGGAACCTTGTGAGCAACGCCATAAAATTTACTGAGAGGGGCTCTGTGCATGTGCATTTTTCGCGTGAAATACAGGGTCACAATCAGATGCTCGGCATAAGGGTGATTGACACAGGAATCGGCATACCACAGGAACAGCAGAAGGATATATTCTCCGCCTTCCATCAGGGGGAAAGTGGTACTTCACGACGTTTCGGAGGAACAGGCCTCGGTCTCACAATAACCAGGGAGCTTACCGGACTTCTCGGCGGTACCCTTTCTCTCGAAAGCGTAAAAGGTGAAGGGACGGCCTTTACCGTACTGCTTCCTCTCTCCATGAAAGCACAAACACAACAATCCACCGATTCAATCAGACACTCGGAACCTGATCAGTTCTCAGCAGAGCAGAGAGAGGAGTTTCTGACCCATTCCATACCGACAGAAGACTCACTGGAAGAGGACACTCCTCCGGTGAAGGATGACAGAGCGAATCTGAAAGATGGTGTAAAAACTATTCTTGTTATCGAGGATGATATCCGATTTCTCTCCACCGTGATGAAACAATGCAAGGAGAGAGGCTTCAACTGTATTGGTGAATTTTCTGGAAAGAGAGGCTTGAAAAGTGCCAGAACGTACCATCCTGACGGAATAATACTTGACCTGCACCTGCCTGAAATGGACGGTTATCAAGTCCTTGAGCAGCTAAAGAATGATACGGACATTCGTCATATTCCCGTACATATCATGTCTGTCGAAAATCCTTCACTTAAGGTCTACAAACAGGGTGTGATAGGATTTCTCACAAAACCAGTGAGCAGACAGAGTCTTGATACTGCCCTGAACAAGCTCATTTCGTTCAGTGATACAACAATGAAAAGAATTCTTATTGTTGAGGATGACAAGTCTACACGTGAAAATATTACTAAATTACTGAAGGATCCTCATATCGAAATCGACAGCACTGGTGAAGGAAAGACAGCCCTCGCCCTGATACAGGAACACACCTATCAATGCATCGTGCTTGATTTAGGTCTCGCGGATATGAGCGGCTATCAGGTCATAGAAAAACTACAGGAGATGAGGGGAGAAAAAGAGATCCCTCCCGTGATCATATACACCGGGCAGGATGTGCAGGAACAGGATATTCTTAAGCTCAGGGAATCGCCTCAATCCATCATTCTAAAAGATGTGAATTCTGAGGAACGATTACTCGATGAAGTAACCCTGTTTCTCCATCAGGTTGTGGACTCTCTTGATGAGAAAAAACGCCAGGTGCTTACAAATCTCCACACCCCGGATACTGCCATAGCTGGACACAGAATTCTCGTTGTCGATGACGATATGAGAGCGTTGTTCGCAGTTGCAAAAACTTTGAGCAGGCACGGATTGCAGGTTGTTAAGGCGGAGTCGGGTACAAAGGCACTTTCCCTGATAGAATCCGACCTGCATTTCGATCTGGTACTTATGGATATTATGATGCCGGAGATGGACGGATTCGAGACTATTGAGAAGCTGAGAATGTTGCCCCAGGGCACTTCCCTTCCAATCATTGCATTGACAGCAAAAGCAATGAAGGGAGATAGAGAAAAGTGTATCAGAGCCGGTGCGAATGACTACCTGTCAAAACCGATTGATGTTGAAAAACTGCTGTCTCTGATTCGCGTATGGCTGTATACATAGGCGAGGACTTGAATGAACGATCATAGAGTCGAGGAAATGGAACTTGATCTCCTGATACAGGCAGTGTATGCACGATATGGGTATGATTTCAGGTCGTACACCAGATCCTCATTCAGACGACGCGTCAGAATATTCATGCAGGAACGGAATCTCCAGCAGATATCAGAAATAATACCTCTTCTTCTTAAAAATGAGGAGGCTTTCTCAGAATTTGTTCAGCAGATTTCTGTTCCTGTCTCAGACATGTTCCGTGACCCTGAAGTGTATCACTCCTTGAGAAATAAGGTATTCCCGCTGTTTAGAACCTACCCATTCGTAAAGATCTGGTCGGCTGGCTGTGCATCAGGTGAAGAAGCCTACTCTCTTGCAATTCTCGCTATAGAATCCGGTCTGAACGGACGCACCCGAATCTATGCTACTGATTATAATGATAGAGCAATCAATACCGGGAAAAAGGGAATATATGATATCGCACGGATGAGAGACTTCACCAGAAATTATCAGGCTTCAGGGGGAAAGGAAGAATTTTCCACTTATTACACTACTGCATACAGTAAGGCGGTAATTAAAGATTCGATCAGGAAGATGGTCACTTTCTCGAATCATAATCTCACACAGGACGGCGTGTTTGGAGAGATGCACCTTATCCTCTGCAGAAATGTCCTCATCTACTTCGATCGGTCCCTGCAGGAACATGTGTTATCGCTGGTTACAGACAGTCTCAGCCAGAGAGGATTCCTTTGCCTCGGACTCCATGAGAACCTGCGATTCAGTGAAGTTAAAACCTGCTATTCAGCTCTGGACGAGAAAGTGCGGATCTATCGGAAAGAAGCCTATGGAGGAAGTCGCTGAATGAAGATCGTGGTCATGGGAGCATCCTTCGGTGGACTGCATGCAATAACTACCATCCTCGCAGGTCTACCGGCACAGTTTTCCCTTCCCATTCTTGTCGTACAGCACATCGGAGTACCGGAGGGACTCACCCTTGCGAATAGTTTGAAAAAAAGACTGAACAAGCCGATTTTTCAGGGAGAACCTCTCATGGAAGTAAAGAAAGGCCACATCTATATAGCTCCTGTGGAATACCATATGATGATTGAAAAGGACCTCACGCTATCTCTGTCAGTCGATGAGAAAGTTAACTTCTCAAGACCTTCCATCGATGTTCTTTTTGAAAGTGCGGCCTACTCGTTTCCGGGGGAAACCATCGGTATTCTTCTCACTGGAGCGAACAATGACGGAGCTCGGGGATTACACATGATCAAGGAAAGCGGCGGTATCACAATCGTTGAATCTCCGGAAACCGCCTTCAGCCCCACTATGCCTGCCAGTGCTATTTCCCTTTTCACCCCCGACCACATACTGTCACTTCCGTTAATCGCACCGGAGTTATGTTCTATTACAGGAGACATTGATGAACTACACGCAAAATATTCTTATAGTTGATGACACTCCGGAAAATCTGATTATACTCGAACGTGTGCTACGCAGGTTGCCTGCACATATTATCCGGGCGTCGAGTGGTCAGGAAGCACTGATAGCTGCTCTCAATAACAACCTGGCACTCGCGATTCTGGATGTTCAGATGCCTGAGATGGATGGATATGAACTTGCTTCCCTTCTAAGAGAACATGATGATTTTCGCACACTTCCAATTATTTTTGTATCAGCAGTCTACTCTGATGAACACCATGTGTTCCAAGGCTACGAAGCAGGTGCTGTTGATTTTATTGTCAAACCCTTCGATGCTTCCCAGCTGCTCTCAAAAGTGAAGGTATTCCTTGCTCTCCATAAGGCTAATCTCGAACTGCAACAGAAAGTCGAGGAACTTGCTCTTTCAGAAAGCCGATTTCAAACCCTTGTAAAAACAATCCCAGACATAGTTTTCCGCATTGATGTGCATGGAAAGTTCGTATTCATCAACAACGCGGTCCGAATCCTCGGATATACGCCTGAAGAACTGCTCCATAAACAGTATGAAATACTCATACACCCTGAAGACATACAAAACAATTCCTATCTCTGCAATACAAAGAGGGAGGGTTCAAAGAAGATTATCAGCAGGGAGCAACTGGCTGATACAAAGAGGGTAGAAAAAATCGAGCTGAGAATCCTTTCGAAACCTGATTTCAATGAGGCCACTAAAGAAACACACGATGAGTTCACATATCATGGGCATCATATTCTTTACACCGAAGCCTCCTGTTCTGACATATACCATGTGCTGCCTGCCGGGGAGGGATATCAATTTCTTGGAACTGTTGGTGTTCTCCGTGACATCACTGACAGGAAAAAGACAGAGAAGGAACTGAATCTCTATAGAGAACATCTTGAAAATCTTGTTGAAGAGAGAACGAAGAAGCTGAAAAAGGAGATCGATGAGAGGCAGAAATCCGAGCAGAAAAGACGACAGCTTGAATCAATGCTCATGCAGCAACAACGACTTGAATCAATAGGGACGTTGGCCGGAGGCGTTGCTCATGAAATAAATAATCCGATAAACGGAATCATGAATTATGCCCAGCTGATTGTTGATGCTGGAACTGAAGGAGCAACCTCTGAATTTGCTGAAGCCATCATAGAGGAGACCACTCGTGTATCAAAAATAGTGAGAAACCTTCTTCAGTTTGCAAGAGCGGACAAGGGGATGGGAATGGAGGAGGCCTCTCCTCAAGACATGATTGAATATGTAGTTTCGTTAGTAAAAACGATCATGCGACACGACCAGATTGAATTGCTACTGGAGGAACCGGAACAGCCGATACCATCGGTTACCTGCAGGAAAAACGAAATAGAACAAGTGATAATGAATCTGTTGACGAATGCCTGCGACGCTCTGAACACCCGGTATAAGGGGTATGATAAGAATAAAACAGTAAAGATATCCATCTCTACAGGCTCTCTCGACGGAAGACGTTCGGTCATCTGGACCGTAGAGGATCATGGAACCGGTATCCCTGAAGATGTCCTTCCTTTTATCTTTGATCCATTCTTCACGACCAAGGACCGTACAAAAGGAACGGGACTTGGTCTTTCGATCAGTCATGGGATTGTAAAGGATCATAATGGAGACCTGAGGGTAGAATCAAAACCGGGAGAATACACAAGATTCACGTTAGAATTACCGACCGAACAGTCATGAAAGAAACATGTTGAATCGAAGAATTCAATGTACTCTACCGAGAGAATCGCTTAATTCCAAAGGAAGGCACCAGATTTAGAGAGGTTTGTATGATTCAGAGAATATGCAGTATTTGTCACACAACACTAGGACCGCCTCTAGAAACAGAAAAACAGGAGATCCACTATTCACATGGAATCTGCCGAGAATGCCTGGGTGAATACCTTGAAGGCTCGGGAATCCCCATGATTGATTTTATTGATTCTCTTCCGGTGCCGATTTTCGTGGTTGATGGAGATGGAAGAATCCAGTCGGCAAATAAACTTGGACGAGAAACCGTATCAAAAGATATGGATCACATCACCGGATATCTCGGTGGTGAAGTGTTTCAATGCCATTATGCAACCCTCCCGGGAGGTTGTGGACAAAC